>OFRZ01000007.1_pt1 | contig 236531 bp, 217 predicted proteins | sample 1543181 | NCBI WGS metagenome assembly OFRZ01 (sample SAMN04209245, study PRJEB22552) | human gut metagenome | biome: gut; material: feces | host: Homo sapiens | place: USA: Oklahoma | reverse complement strand
ACAAGGACTTTGCACAGATGGTAAGTTACAGTTAACCTCATGGTCGGGAAGGAGTATACATATGCTAGATCACATCTTTTTATTTTCTGGAGCCTCAGCAGTAGGAAAAACCTCTGTTTTGCGCTCTCTGATTCCTCTGCTGCAGCATAAGGGCGCAGGCCCCTGTGTCTGCAAAATCGACTGCCTGCAAAGCGAAGACGCATCTGTATTTGCTGAAATGAACCTCCCCTGCGTCACAGGACTCAGCGAAGATATTTGCCCAGATCATTTTCTGGTGTCCAATTTGCCGGAATTGTGGGATTGGGCCAATAGCCAGGGCTGCGATACTCTGGTAATTGAAACGGCCGGGCTATGCCATCGGTGTTCACCTGCTACCACACATATGATAGCAGGCTGCGTTCTAGACTGCACTGCTAGTTGTAAAGCACCCGGTCAACTGGGCCCTATGCTCACTCAGGCAGACTTTGTGGTACTGACAAAAACAGATATGGTCTCACAAGCTGAACTAGAAATTATTTCCTCGAAAATTAGTGAGCTGAACCCAAAAGCGGCGCTTTTCCCGGTAGACGGTCTAGCCGGATATGGAGCCGACCGTTTGGCACAGTGGCTGCTAGAACAGCCCTCCAACTGCGGATCCAGAGAAGACGAACTTCGCCATACCATGCCGAGCGGTGTCTGCTCCTATTGTGTGGGAGAACGCCGGGTAGGAGGAGCATTTCAACAGGGAGTCGTAGGAAAAATTAACTTTGGAGAGGAGACACCGCTATGGAAAACCTGACCATTCTTCCCGGACGCAACCGGCAGGGACAGCCAGAAGACTTTATATCTATCCATCTTGCACGCGGCAGGTTATACACAATTGTGGGGAACACAGGATCCGGAAAGTCCCGGCTTATTAAAGATGTAGAACAGCTGGCTCAGGGGGATTCCGTTACTGGACGCACGATTCTGTTAGATGGAACCCCGGTATCCCGCTCCCGCCGGCAGATGCTGTCGGGACAGATGGTAGCCCATCTTGGGCAGAATATGCGCTTTGTTCTGGACACAACGGTAAAAGAGTTTTTGCAGCTCCACGCCCGCTGCCGCAGCCGACAAACCACACCCGAAGAAATTCTGGAACTTGTAAACGACATCACACCGGAACCCGTATCATTGGAGCAAAACCTCAACCAGCTCAGCGGCGGACAGTCCAGAGCCCTGATGATCGGGGATATCTCTCTTATTTGCGACAGCCCCATTGTACTGATTGATGAAATTGAAAATGCCGGGATCGATAAACAGAAAGCCCTAAATTTACTTTGCCGACAGGACAAACTGGTTCTTGTTGTAACACATGATCCACATACTGCTCTTATGTCTGAGCAGAGGATCGTACTTAGCGGCGGCGCTATTACCGCAGTAGTGAGGCGTACTCCGACCGAAGAAATCCTCTATCGGCAATTAGAAACCGAATACCAAAAACAGCGCCTATATCAGACGCTGCTGCGGAAAGGAGAACCTCTTGTATGAGACACATCTTGCTTTACTGGAACCACATCTGCGTGCTTCATCGTCAGGAAAAAACATTTCTGGATGCGCTGGCTCAGCGCCTGCTTTCTGATGAAATTCAACTGGAAGTACGCTATTTCGGATTGGGATATCCCGAGCATATGTCAGAGTATCTTGCTCGCCCGGATGCTATTTTACCGGATTTAATCGTATCGGCAGATCTGGAAGTTTTTGAAGATACGGATATCTTTTGCAAGATAAATCATTCGTTATATCCTGTGCGGAGCTGGATACCGCTGCAGTCCGGCCCGATGTTAGATGCCGTAGAACGAGGATCATTTCTGCTTCCGTTCCTGTCCATCCCTCTGGTCTACTATACCAGAGAACCTGAGATCTGCAGACGCACCGCTCTGACCGACTGGAATGGTTTAGCATTTGGAGGAATCAACAACTCTGCAGTAAAAACCGTAGTAAAAACCGTTTGGGAACGGTGGGGAAGTCAGGCCGCACAAAGGCTGCTTGAGCGCAGTTTGGTGACCGATATGCCCATTGGTGCGTTCCAGGCTGTACGCCAAAAACAGGCCGCCACAGCGCTTGTGCCTTCTCTGTATGCCCTGCGAGCGGATGGGCAGGAGACTTTCCTGCAAATACCGGAAGAAGGACCTGTTTTAATCCCATCCTATTTCTGTGCCCGTACCTCGATACCACAGTCGATTGCCTGCCGTATGGCAAAAGAAATTTTGTGTCCGGAACTCTGCTCCTTCTACGCAGCCAATGGAGATCTGATCGTTTATCCGGAACATACCTCCCAAAAAAGCCGACAGGAATATTCCGGTGCCTGCTGTCCTTCTGCACCGTGGCTTGAACGATTGACACATGAAGAATTTTATCATCTTTACTGTCAGAAACTTCCAAAAGCATCCGACTGGCAGGCCGATCTTAAGCCGTAAGGCATTCCATATCATTCAATGCCCTCAACCCCCACCGCCTGCATCACCCGAAACACCTGCTCTGCCGTATCCGCCATGTTGGATGCGGCTGTTTTCGGATCCATGGCCTCCTCTAAGGATACAACTGAGCGGAGAATGGGAAAAAAGGCGTCAATTCCGGCATTGTTGCAGGCAGCTGCATCTCTGGTTACAGCGCCTGCAAAAGCCAGAACCGGCTTTCCAAAGGTTTTTGCAAGGCGGGCAACTCCCTCCGGCGCTTTCCCCATAGCAGTCTGAGCATCCATGCGGCCTTCTCCGGTGATCACAATGTCTGCATCCTTAATATAATCTGCCAGCCGGGTTTCCTCTAATACCAGCTTAATCCCGGATTCCAGCACTGCATTTGTAAACGAAAGGAATGCAAATCCCAGACCACCTGCCGCTCCCGTTCCCGGCTGATTGGGATCTGCTTTCGGGAAGGACTGACGGGCCAGAAGGGCATACCGCTCCAGCCACCGGTCCATCTGGCGGATCATCTCCGGATCAGCCCCCTTCTGAGGGCCGTAAACTGCACTGCAGCCAAGATCACCGCAAAGCTTATTGGTTACATCGCAGGCAATATAGAACTGGCAGTCTGCAAGTTCCGGAAGCACATTTTCTCCGGAAACGGTTTTTAAAAGCTCCAGTCCCCGCGCGCCATAGGGTACCTGTTTTCCTTCTTCATCCAGAAAATCATAACCCAGCGCCTGAAGCATTCCCACACCGCCGTCATTGGTTGCACTTCCGCCGATTCCCATGATAAAACGCCGGCAGCCTTTGTCCATGGCATCCCGTATCATTTCACCAACTCCATAGGTTGTAGTATAAAGAGGATTTCTCTTTTCCGGAGGCACTAATGTAATGCCCGCAGCCTGGGACATCTCCATAATAGCCGTCTGTGTGCTTTCAATCATGCCATAACGTGCTGTAACGGGTTCTCCCAAAGGGCCGGTTACGGAAATTTCGTGAATCACCCCATTCATTCCTGCTGCCAGGGCATCTACAGTCCCCTCTCCTCCATCCGCAAGAGGACGCACCTCTACCTGAGCGTCAGGATAAACACGATGAATTCCTGTCCGGATCGCATTTCCCGCCTCCATAGATGAAAGACTTCCTTTAAATGAATCAATTGCAATTGTTACCTTCATATGAACTTCCTCCTTTACGGACCTGAATTTTCTGTTTTAATCTCTGTTTTCTCTTCTATTGTAGCTGTAAAACAGGAAAATAGATATGTTATATATACTGATTTTATGTTATAATTTGCTTTATAATATATTATCAGTAACAATATGGCAGAAATTACAGAAACATTCAAAGAAAGGAACGGCCATGGCACAAACAAACTGCGAATCCTGCATGAATTATGAATACGACGAAGATTACGACTGCTATATCTGTACAAAGGATTTGGATGAGGATGAAATGATCCGGTTTATCCGGGGAGAATTCAAAGACTGTCCTTACTATCGATTTGGAGACGAGTACCAGATTGTAAAAGAGCAGATCTGACAGGAGGATATGGATGATCACAAAAGTAAGCCGCCGTCTGGCACAGCAGATTGTGGATACGGTAAAGGATGTATGCGGCAGAGATATCAACTTCATCGCCCCTTCAGGCACTATTTTCGCCAGTACAGACAAACAGCGGATCGGAGAATTTCATGAGATCGGGCAGCGAGCCGCCAAAATAAAAACTACAATCGAGGTACAGAATGACGGCAGCTTTCAGGGAACGCAAAAAGGCGTAAATATTCCCGTTTTTCATCAGGGAATCCTTCTTGCAGTCATCGGGATCAGCGGACCGCCGGAGGAGGTACGCAAATTCGGCTATCTTGCCCTGCGGATTACAGATCTCTTAATCCGTGAGCAGGAACTGGCTGCCGCTACCCGTTCCAGACAGGAGAAAATTCAATATCTGGTTCATTCTCTGATCCACTGCGAAGAAACAGATCCCAGTTTTTTAGAAAACTGTCTGGAAGAATTTCAGCTTTCAGCTGACAGCCGCTTTCTGGTGTGCTGCATCCGGCTGAACGAACGGTATCATCCGGCTAATATCTCCATGTTTGAACGGGATTTAAGACAGCTTCTTCAGTCCGTTGGAATTGCATTCAGCTGTTTTGAATACCCCAGAGAATATATTGCTCTTATTCCTGAAGATGAGCAGCAAAAATGCAAAAAACGATTAATGCATTTTGCTTCCATTCAAAAAGACATTCTTTCAGCAGGTCTGGGAACTGCCTGTAATCTGCCGCATCTATACCACTCCTACCGGGAAGCATTGACCTCTCTGGGAGCAGCACAATTTTCAGAAATTCCCTTCTGCTGTTTTGAAGAGCTGGATATAGAAATCCTGTTAAACAGCATAAATCCGGACTGTCAGAAAGATTACCTGCAAAAGACTGTTTCCGGACTGAACGAGGATGATTTTCGTCTCCTCCAGGTGTATTATGATGAGAATATGTCACTGACAAATACCGGATCACGGCTGTTTCTCCACAAAAACACGCTTCAGTATAAGCTGAAACGCATTGCGAAAATAACCGGATACGATCCCCGGATCTTCCGGGACGCAGTTTCCCTGTATCTGGGTCTGAAAATATGGCAGAAAAACAGTGCCTCCCGGTAAACAAATCCTTATCCGCGCCTCAGTTCCTTAAAAAAATCCGTCATCAGACAGGAACATTCTTCCCCAAGAATACCTGTTTCTACTTTCACCTGATGATTAAATCCCCGTTCCTGCAGGATATTCAACACCGAACCGGCACAGCCCGCCTTCGCATTCATGGATCCAATGACAACACGGGGAATTCTGGCCTGTACAATGGCTCCGGCGCACATGGGACAGGGCTCCAGCGTGACATACAGCGTGCAATCCTCCAGCCGCCAGTCTCCCTCTTTTTTGCAGGCTCTTTTTATGGCTGTAATTTCTGCATGGGAAAGAACCGTTTTATCTGCATTCCGACGGTTGTAGCCTCTGGAAATGATACGGCCCTCTTTTACAATCACGCAGCCGATTGGGACGTCTCCAATCGCAGCCGCTTTTTTTGCCTGACGAACCGCTTCCTTCATAAAGGCTTCATCTGCCCGGCGGGCTGCTCTTGCAGCCTCCTCTGCCGCAAGGGCAGCCAGACGTTTTTTCTCATTCCTCTGCTCCCAGCGGCGTCTGCGGGTTTCAAGTCCCTTTGCATTTGCCAGAGCAATTTCCTGTTCTGTCATACGATCAATCTCCTTATATGCGTTGAGGTCAAACGACTTGTGACCCTAATATCCTATTATAAATAAAATCATAAATTTTGCAAAGGAAGGATCAATCAATATGAAATTATGCGGGCTTCAGAAAACAACGCTTCTGGACTTTCCGGGAAAGGTAGCTGCCACGATCTTTACCGGCGGATGCAGCTTTGCCTGCCCTTTCTGCCACAACAGCGAGCTGCTTGGACGCGATACTGAGGCACTTTGCTCTCAGGAAGAAGTAATGACATTTTTAGAGAAACGAAAGAACATATTGGAGGGTGTCTGCATCACCGGAGGAGAACCAACTCTGCAGCCAGATCTGGAGGATTTTATACGGTTTGTCCGCAGTCTTGGGCTGGCAGTAAAGCTGGATACAAACGGATACCAGCCGAATGTGCTCATTAATCTTTGCGAAAAAGGGCTTTTAGACTATGTAGCTATGGATATCAAAGCAGGAAAAAGCCATTATGCGCATGTAAGCGGGCGCACCGGGCTGAATCTGGAACGAATCGACCAAAGTATCCGTTTTCTTTTAAATGGTTCTGTCCCCTTTGAATTTCGTACGACCGTTGTAAAAGGCCTCCATGATAAAAGTGATTTTGAGGAAATCGGGCCATGGATCCAGGGGTGCGGACAATACTTTCTGCAGTCTTATCAGGAGTCCGGCCAGGTACTGTCCCCCGATTCCTGCAAAAGCTTTTCCCGGGAAGAAATGGAGGAATTTGCCCGGATTGTATCCCCCTATGCCGGAATCGTCAGGCTCCGTGGAATCGACTGATCCATGCATGGCCTGTCAGTCCGTATTTTCCATACTGACATCTGCATACCAGTAACCGAACCGGCCGTTTTGAACCGGCTGTTTTTTGGCAAGAACAAAATGCGGAAACCCGAACATGGAAGCCATATATTTTTCGCTGCTGTAATAATGGCCTGGAACCCCCAGAATATAGCGTACCCGTTTGCGCGCCTCATCGCCTACACGGGCAAATACCAGATACCGGTAATTATAATAGCCATGAAGCAGAAAGCTGTTGTTTCCATACGTCCAGTTTTCCCTCGGTAAAAGGCCGATATCCTGAGGACGGATGGTGAGAATCTCGATGGTACCCGGACTGTCAAAAGCCTGTATCTTGGGATAGCGCTTTCGGAAGGCTTCCCACAAAAGCTCCGGACTGCCGGCGCTTTCTTCCTGCTCCAGACGCGCCAGCTTTTCGGGATTTTCTAAAGGAAATTCCTCCTCCTGAGGCAAAGAAACGCGAGCCGGATGGGAGACTAATGGCTCTGATGGCTCCTGCGCTGCCTCCTCTCTGGCCTGTTCTTTTTCTTCCACAGGCTTCTCATGTCCGGCCGGCAGTATTCCCAATATATTTCCTACTTTATTTAGGTTCTGCAAAAGCATTTGGGTACCGCTTCCCATTCTCTGATTATCTTCCGGATGATCCTGACCGCCTGCTTCCACATCTTCTTCGCTATGCGGGGCCTCTGATCCTTCCTTTTCATCTTTTAAAGCCATCTCTGCCTTTTCAATCTGTATTTCATCTTCCTCCGGCTCTTTCGTCTCCTCCCTGGCCGCTTCCCGTTCCTTTTCTTCTAAAACTAATTTCGCTCTCTCCGCCTCCAGACGTTCCTCCTCTGCCTGAATTTCCTGATTCAGTTCCGTCAGCTTTCTATGGATCTGCTCGCTCTCATCCCCTACATTCTGAGACGTTACCTCTGCCAGATCTACCTCTGCGGCCTGAGTAACTGCATCCTCCCAAATCGTCTTATACACCCGCCAGTCTTCTTCCTTTTCATGGACGGAAAGGCCATAGCAGATTTCCATAGCACAGCCAGATCCTCCAATATTTTCCATCGGAATCACAGCTCTGAACTCGCCCGCTCCATTGTAAATAAAAATATTACCCAGAAAAATCTCTTTATCAGGCGCCAGCAGATACACTCCCAGATCGCTTCCTCCTGAATAAACCTTTTTTACATTTACATTCAACCTGCACTGGCCGCTTCTGGTTTCCAGCTTGGCAAATCCTATATTTTTCCCCTTTGCGCTTCCTTCATATGCATAAATATAAGAAATCAATCTTCTATAATTCACCATTTTCCTACTCCTTGCACCATTTCCAAATCGCTCCACCCCAGACCTGTCTGCCTGTCCCCAGATGGCAGCCCGGTTTCCGCTGTTACCATTATTTATATGTTTTTCCCCTTGAAAGTATGTTGAGAAAATGCTATTCTATATGGAGAAAATTGCAAAAATAATTTTCATTTTACGGAAAGGTTGGATATTATTATGAGAATCTGCAAAGCAAAAAATTATGATGAAATGAGCCGCCAAGCTGCCAATGTCATTTCCGCACAGGTAATCATGAAGCCTAATTGCGTGCTGGGACTGGCTACCGGTTCTTCACCGATCGGTACCTACAAGCAGCTGATCGAATGGTACAACAAGGGCGATCTGGATTTCTCCAATGTAAAGACAGTAAACCTGGACGAGTACAAGGGACTTACAAAGGATAACGATCAGAGTTACTATTATTTTATGTATAATAATCTCTTTAAGCATATCAATATTGACTTAAATAACACAAATATTCCTGATGGAACAGAGCCGGACAGCGCCATTGAGTGTGCCCGCTACAACCGTGTGATCGATGATATCGGCGGCATTGATCTGCAGCTTTTAGGAATCGGACACAACGGCCACATCGGTTTCAATGAGCCTGATTCTGAATTTGCAAAAATGACTCACTGCGTTGATTTAACAGAGAGCACCATTGAGGCAAACAAGCGCTTCTTCGCTTCTATCGATGATGTTCCCAGACAGGCTTATACCATGGGTATCAAGACCATCATGCAGGCAAAGACAATCCTTCTGATTGCCAGCGGTGCAGATAAGGCCCGCATCCTCCGCGAAGCTCTCTGTGGCCCTGTAACCCCTCAGGTTCCCGCTTCTATCTTACAGCTTCACAATAATGTAATCGTAGTGGCTGACGAAGCGGCTATGGCTGAGTTTTAATTTTACAAAAATACAAATCATTTAAAAATCCCTCTGCGGCAGATTACAGGTACCTTCGCCACAGAGGGATTTTTCTATTAAAATATAATCTCATGCATATACTCTTCAATATCATCTCTCAGTATATTTTTAGCTTTTTCCAAATCACCTGTCATCAAAGAATCGATAAGATTTACATGATTTCTGGCATCTGTCTTACGTTTTTGGTTCCAAACATTGCAATAATACTGATTAGAGGCTCTAATGGAAAAGATCATGGCATCAGCCAGAGCCTTTTTATAAAAGCTGTTATTGCTGAAGGAACACAGCAGCTGATGAAATTGATTGTTTAAAGTCCAATGGATCTTTACATCCAGATCATCTTTATGTATCACAGACTCTTCGTTTAATGCAATCAGCTGTTTGTATTCATTTTCACCCATATGAGGATATGCAGCCTCTAAAGCTGCAAGTTCTATTGTTTTACGAAACTCCACTAATTCACGAATCTGTGTCGGATGAATCATTTCCAGTTGATAGCCATACCGGGGAATATTTTTTAATATTCCTTGACTGCAAAGCTGAACCAGTACCTCTCTGACCGTCGTCTTACTTGCAGAATATTTTTCAATCAGGTCTTTTTCATTTAGAATTGTATTGGCCGGATAGTCTCCATTTAAAATATGCGCCAGCACTTCTTCATAAACACGGTCTTTTACAGAAATCCTTTCCACACTATCCTGCTCCTCTCTGATATATGATATGTCTGAAAACATAAAAAGCGGCTGCCTGCAGTGTACAGCAAATGCAGCCGCTTAATGCATATTTATCCTTTCACTGCTCCTGCCATCATACCTGATTTTTGGAACCTTTGCAAGAATAAGTAAAGCAAAATAATCGGAATTATAACCAGCGTAGTTCCGGCTAGAATAACCGGCCACGGAGTGGACAATCCCTCACTGACCGGAAGCAGGGAAATAGTAACCATAAGTGTGTATTTTGATGATTTTCTCAGATATAAAAGCGGCCAGAAAAAGTCATTCCATCTGGCAATCAGGGTAATCGCAGCCCATGATGCCAAAGCCGGTTTAATGACCGGAAGTACTATTTTAGTGAAAATACCAAAATCTGTACATCCGTCCACTCTGGCGGCCTCAATCAGTTCATCGGGAATATCGCTCATATACTGATGCATATAAAAGATACCCACAGCTGTTGCGATACGCGGAATAATCAGTGACCACAGGCTGTTAATCAGATTAAACTTCTTCATCAGAATAAACAGCGGCACCGCTCCTACCTCCGGCGGAATCAGCATAGTTGCAATCACAAAGTAAAACAGAAAATTTCTGCCCGGAAAACGGAACTTGGCGAAAGCAAAGCCAGCTAAAGCGCAGAAATAAAGAGTTGTCACCGTACCAATCAGCGTTGTAAATACACTGTTAAACAGATTCTGCCCCAATGGAATCATTTCAAACAGACGTTTAAAGTTTGCCAGTGTAGGATCCTGTACTATTATCGAATGAAATCCGCTGATACTTTCTGTAGCCGGCTTCAGGGAAATCAGACACATCCAGGCAATTGGAAATATACAGATCAGCGAGATCACTGTCAGAGCACCGTAAACCAGAACGGTATCCCACCTTCGTTTTGCTTTATATCCCATATGCGCCTCCTTACAACTCTCCCTGTTTTCTTCTCGCCACAAACTGCACCGCAGAGAGAATACCCAGGATTATAATAAGCACTACACCAATTGCTGATGCATATCCCATATTAAATACATTGAAGCCGGATTCATACATATACTGGAACAATGACGTATTGGAAGCGCCTGGTCCTGGAAGTATGTAGGATTCATTAAACAGCTTCCAGCTGTCCACAGTAATTGTAATGGAACAGAAAAATAGGATATTGCGCAGAAGCGGTAATGTAATATAGAAAAACTGCTTCAGCTTTCCTGCCCCATCTACCGTTGCAGCTTCATAGTAATCGGTAGAAATATTCAGCAGTCCCGACAATACAATCATGGTAAACCATGGTGTATTTCTCCATACATTTAAGAGAATAACCGGAATTTTTGAATAACGTGTATCTGTCAGCCAGCCAACCGATCCTACACCAAACATCCCCAGAAATTCATTGATCAGACCTGTATTTTCATCAAAAAGCATTCTGAAAATCAGACCCATTGCAATGGCAGCACAAATATTGGGCAGAAATGTAACTGTCTTAAAAAACGATTTGTGGTTTAATGAACTGCTGTTTAGCAGGCTGGCAATTATAACTGCAAGCACCAGTATCAGGACCATACCAGTAATCCAATATACTACTGTATTTACCAGAGATTCCCAAAATAAATTGTCTATGAGAATCTTCTGGTAATTATCCGTTCCGCACCACACCGGATCCCCGATTCCCTTCCACTCTGTAAAGGAGATATAGAAGGTCCATATGGTAGGGATCAGCTGAAACAGAAAAAACAGTATGAAAAATGGAAGAATAAATAAATACGGTGCTCTATATTTTTTTATATTCTTTAACATTTATCTCCTCATCATTACTTAACGATCTCAGCCTGACCAATCTTTGCCTTAAGATTCTTATCCATATTGGCAATTGCCTCTTCCATTGTCTGATTTCCTGCAATATAGGTCTCAAGCTCTGCTGTGATAATTTCATCTGCCTCTGCATCCTGAGGTGTTACAACAAGGTTGGGAGAACCATTTTCAAGACATTTTCCTTCCATTTCACGGAAAGACTGTCCACTGTAAAAATCAGATGGCTCTTTCCAGAATTCATCCTCTAACATCGCAGTTGAAATAGGATTAGCATATGGAGCATTCTGGGATTCCATGGATTTTACCCACTCTGTACGGGATGGTGTATCAAAATGGAAATCATGCCACATCTGCTCTAAAAGACCTGCATAAACATTATCGCCTTTGTTTACGATACAGAAATAGGATGAAACAGGAGCTCCTGCTGTTCCTACTTCCTCAAATACCGGCGAAGGCATTACACGCCACTGGCCTGCTGTTGCCTGACAGTTCATTCTCAAAAATTCATCCCAGAATGCGCCGATATAAAATGTAGCTACCTGCTGGCTGTTTACTGCATCATAGAGAGCCGGCTGCATAATCTGTGACTTTAACAGCAATCCTTCGCTGTTAAGGGTATCCAGCATACCAAAAGCCTTCTTTGCTCCCTCATCGCTGCCTAATACAACCTGACCGTTCTCATCCCAGATTCTTGCTCCTGCCTGAGGCATAAGACCGCGTCTTCCCCAATATCTCCAGGTCATAGAGTCAGGGCTGATATAGGAGAGGTATACTTCCCCGTTGCTCTTTTCCTTTAACTGGCGTCCTGCTTCTACATATCCCTCAAACGTAGACATCTGAGCCGGATCCACACCATATTTATCAAAGATTTCCTGATTGTAGAACAATACATTCGGTCTTACTGATTCCGGAAGACCATAAATCTTTCCGCTGATCGTTGCGTCATTGGTTGCGCCTTCAACCATTTCATCAATATACTGAGATACAAACTCTGTCTCATCTCTTAAAAGTCCTGCCTGAGCCAGATCCAGGATATTAACCGGGTCAATATACACTGCATCCGGAAGATCATCCTCTGCGCCAGCAAGAGCTGTCATGGTGATCTTTTCACGGCTCTTCGCCTGACTTTCGTTCTGTACAATTTCAAGAGTTACCTCCGGTGCAATATCTCTGTTTCTCTCCAGCCATGCATCGAAATACTCTTTTAAATACTGAGGCTGTCCTGTTCCGTAAATTGTAATCGTACCTGCCGGATAAACAGTCTTTTCCTCTGAAGCCTCCGGCTTTTTTTCCTCATCTTCCTTTGCGGCCTCTGACTGTGCTCCCGAAGCAACTGTTGTCTCTGCCGGTTTCTCAGACCCGGAGCATCCACAAAGTGTTCCCGCTGCCAGTGCTGCTACCATTAAACATACTGTTCTTTTTTTCATTTTCCTTCCTCCTTGCTTTTTTCATATATTTATCGCTGTTTTTAAATTTCTCTTGCCGCCTCTACAATCGCATGGATTCGTTCATATGGAATTTCTGTAGGAAGCGTACAATCCGCCCCCAGAATAAACCTCCTCTTTCCATAGGTTTCGATTAGCTTCTTTGACGCTGCTTTCAACTCATCGATGCTGCCGTCAACCATCACGCCGCTTCTGTTTGCAAGGCCTCCCATAACAGTTACATCGCCAAAGAGCTTTCTTCCTTCTTCAATACTGAATGGAGCCTCATAGACTCCCCAGTTTACCACATCGCTTAATTCCTTATAAGAAGCATACCTCTGCATATTCAGTCCGTCCTTGCACATATGAAGGAAAGTATAGCCTCCGGCTTCTTTTACTGCCTGAAGAATCTGCTTATCAAAGGTTTCAATGCATTCTGCAAATTCCTCATCTGTAAAATAACGGCGCTCTGCTCCCAGGCCTGCGTAATATACGCCGTCAACTCCCAGTTCAATATATTTCTGAGCCAGATTAGCCATACAGTCAGCAATCCGCTTCCATGCCTCAATCATGGGCTTTTTGTTTTCTCTGAAATGAGTCACCTGCAGCTCCCTCACCGCTTCATACCCATATCTCGCTTCAATCGGATGGATTGCAGAAGCGCAAATTCCATGAAGCGTTCCCAACGAAAATGCATCCGGATCTGCCTGATCCATAATCCGCTTAACCAGTTCAATCTGATTTAACATAAAGCTGTCATTCAAACTGAGTGCCGGAATTTTATTCCAGTCATCCGGTGTACGGATCTCTCCAAAATCCGGCACCAGATTTTCATTCATAATTTTAATAATGTCCGTATCTGTCTCCCGAAAGAAATCGAGGTGGAACTTTAAATCCTCTTCTACCGTCTTAGCGATTCTTGGAAAATGAAGAGAAAAACCAACTGGCACATGATCCGGTACATCTCCTCTGATTGCAGCAATTACACGTTCTTTCTTATTCATCTTACTCTCTCCTTTTTATGTTTTTATTTTACAAAATGTCTTTTTTTACTCTTTTATTTTATATAAATATATGAATTTCGCTGTTCATGTTATTAATCATACTACAAAGCATTTTATATATCTATGGGTATTTTGCCACATTTTTTACATTGTTTTTGTACATTATTTACATTTGAGTTTTATAAAAAAACCAGTCTGAATACCTATACGATATCCAAACTGGTTCTATCTTTGCCAAATATTCGATTTACTCCACATCCTCAAACGCCGTCACATATTCAAGCGCGGACGCGCCTTCCATATCCTGTCCATTGATCTGGACTGTAAGTGTGGAAAGCTCAAAATTCTCTATAAATGTATTTCCAATTTCTACCAAAAATTGAGTTTCTGTAACACCTTCGTTATTTTTCGCCTGATTTAAGTTCAGAACGCCTTTTGCATTTTCCTCTTCGCCGGTTTTATCAAAGGAAATAACCTCTGTTCCCTCAGTGAAAACGCCGTATCCGATCATCCTGTCTACCAGTGCCTGAGCATTGAGGTCGTCGTCGTCAAGAGAATCCATCTCCTGAACCAGGCTGTCTCCGTCGCCTTTGTGGTAAATAGAAATAACAGCTACAGGTTCTACATTTGGATCGGGAACCTTGTCTGAAGCCCCGCCAGTAGTCGGAACGACTGCCGGTTCCGGATTTTCTGCAGATACTGTGGTTGTCTCTTCCTTCTGCTTCTCGGTAGTAGGCGTGCAGGCTGCCAGAGAAACTGCCATAACTGCCGCCATCATACCCAATAACCATTTTTTCATTTAAAAACTGCCTCCTTTAATTCTTCTCAAAGCTACGGAACCAGGAGGTCAGCTTTGTCAGCGCTTTTACAAGAGCGTTCATCTCTTCCTCTGTGAGAACGTCCATCACTCCCTGTATCATCTGTTCATGAAAATACTTATGGTGCTCGTATGCCTTGATTCCTTTTTCAGAAAGTGAAATATGAACCACCCGCCTGTCTTCTGTGCTGCGGCTCCGCACCACATAGCCTTTTTTTACAAGGCTGTTCATAGAGATGGTCAGTGTTCCTACAGTCACTGACAGCTCCTTTGCGATGGATGACATATTTTTCTTCGTTCCAACGCCGATCGCATGGATGACATGCATATCATTACTGGTCAGATCCTTGTTCTCATAGCTGGTAATGGCCTTCTCTTCGATATCATTGATATCCCGGAACAGATTTACCAATACATCGTTCAGTGTATCGTAAGTCTCCACGTCTCTTCCTTTCACTTTCCTCAGTATCCTTCTCAGATACGCTCTACTGATTGTACAGTATTTTCCTGTGTCATACAAGTCCTAAAATGCTTATAAAATTCTTAAAAAACTGTGTCCTGCTGCTCATTTTCAAGCACCAGACGTTTAAATTCCTCGCCGCGCTCTTCAAAATTCCGGAATATGCCGTAGCTGGCAGCTGCAGGCGACATAACACAGCTGCGGCCAGGCCTTGTAACCTTCTTGGCAAGACAAACTGCGTCCTTCAGATGCTCTGCCAACAGCAGTCTGGACGGATTTTCAAAATCAGGATAATCTGCCGCGATTTCCTCAAAAATCCTCTTTCCTGTGGCCTCCATCAATATAATATGGGGCACCTGCGACTGTGACAGATATTCGATCAGCTCTCGGTAATCAATTCCTCTGTCCATGCCGCCGATTAAGATGGTATCCGTGTCCTTCAGAGTTTTTAACGCCTGAATTGCTGTCTCACAGATTGTAGAAATGGAATCATCATAATATTTAACGCCCTGTATTTCTCCCAGAAATTGTAAGCGATGAGGAAGGGGCTCATACTCCTTAAGGCCTTCTGTAAACGTTTCCTCTGCCATTCCCAGCAGGCTGCACACTGCATAAGCCATACCAATATCAAAATAATTATGCTGGCCCAAAAGGCGGATCTGACCGGTCGGGATCTTATAATGACGGCCCTCATAGCAGATGGATGTAACTCCATCCTTCTCCTCCACATACAAAACAGGGGCTTCTTCCCGTTTTTTTCTGTCTGCCAGATTCCCCTCTGTTTTCCAGAAACGCTCAAGCGGCGGCTCAGGGAAGGAGGACTTTGCAGTAATCAGTCTGGAAACACACTCCCCCGGCTCAGGCAGACACTGAACGCTGCAGATCAGCACATCCTCCGGGGTCTGATTTAAGAAAATGTGCTCCTTGGCCCGTACATATTTTTCCATCGTACCATAGTGATCCAGATGCTCCTCATGGATATTTGATAAAATGGCAATATGGGGTGAAACGGTCATGTATTCCAGCTGATGGCAGGAAAGCTCACACACAATCTTTGTTTCCGGTACGATCTCTTCCATAAGATCGAACACGGGAATTCCGATATTTCCTGCCAGAACCGTATCGTATCCTGCATGTTTGAGCAAATGATACAGCAGCGTGGTAATCGTACTCTTTCCCTTGGTGCCCGTGATACCGATAATCTGATCGCGGAAGCACCTGAAAAACACCTCTGTCTGGGAAAGGATCTGACAGCTGTAATCCTGCACCGGCTTTTCCAGTACCACTCCGGGACTTTTGAAAACCACATCATAATCATTCAGACAGCTCTGGTAATCCGGCCCGCTGATCCATTTTCCAATCCCTTCCGGCAGCTCCCCGGGCGCCGACTGATCCGCGATATCCACGGACTGAAAGGTTCCCAGACGCCGCAGCACCTCCCATGTGGATTTCCCCTCTCTTCCAAAGCCCAGCAAAAGTATCTTTTTCCCCCGTACCCAGGGATCAATTTTCTCTATCACAGTCCGTCTCCTCGTCTCCTATGCTTCCTTTGTACACCTTTCCCTGACAAATTTTTCCCAGGGTTCAGGCACCAGATTGCTGCTGTCAAAATAAGCGGAAAACTTATTTTTCTCTGTCTGATACCGCTCATACAGGCCTGTTTCTTTATAATGTTCAAATAAAAGCGGAAGCTTCTTCCCCTCTTTTTCCATCCGCTCAATCGTTAATACAATGGCAGAATTGATCTCATCCCGGCTTCCCACACACTCAAAGGGCTTTTCCTCCTGAATACCCGTAAGCTGATCCAAAAGAGGCTTCATCTCCTCATCCTGCAGCATATTTCTTCCGAAAATCTTCTCCACCTCTTCCTCCGAAAGGAACGGGGACAGGATCAGATATACAAAGAGGCACTTGGGGCAGTGTCCGCACCAGCTGTCTGTTTTGCTGCCTGCATTGCAGCTCCTGAAAATGGCATGGTACTGCTTCTGCTGTGCAAAAAAGCGGGCAATCTGAAACTCGCTTAAGGGGCGCAGCATACTGAAATAGTACGCGCTTCCTGGAAGATATTCTGCCTCGTAGCGGTGAAAATCCTCCTCGAATTTAAAACTCTTGGAATACTGATGATTGACCGTACTTCCCTTTACGGTGCTCTCATTTGCACTGGATTCATTTGACAGTGCCACATAGGAAAGTCCGGCCATTCTGGCTGCCATAATGCCTGAAAAAGCTACCAGCGCAGAAAACGGAGTATGGCCGTTTAAATAGCCCTGACGGTTTAATTCCAGCATATTCTGATCCAGCGTACGCTTTACATAAATCACATGATCCTCATCCAGTCCGGCTGCCTCTGTGGTATGGATTGTGGCTCCTCTGGAATTGATAATATAGGCATATACAGGAACGCCTGCGCCCTTTAAAAGTTCCAGGGTCACTGCGGAATCCTTACCTCCTCCGACAGGAACCAGCACTCCCTTTTCCGAACCGCTGACGGAGGAAAGACGCCCCTGTTTAAAAATAAATTCCGGATCATCACAGACAACATCGGATGCGTCTTCCGTTTCAGATGGCCTGCAGTGGATTTCCATAAAATCCTGAGCATTGGCCTCAGAAATATCATTCACATAGAAAAACTCTCCCAGTCCATTAAAATACAGATCCTTCCACCAGAGAATCTGACGGTCATTTAACACACCTGCTTCCACAATCACCTCCGGTGAGCAGGTAATCTTCCAGTAGCTTACCAGCTCAACCATACCCAGAGAAAAAATCATTTTCCGGAACAGACCGTCCTTCTTCCATATTTTCCCATCATTTACCGTCTTGGGAAACGTCCAGGTGGGCGCAAAGGAGGATAATCCCTCTATCTCAAAATCATATGTAATCTTATATGTAAATTCTGTTTCTTCTGTCTTATATCCGTGATAATAAAAACGCGGAAATTCCTTCCGAAATTTCTGATATCGTTCCATAAAAACCTCTTTCTGCTGTATGCCTCTGACAAACAGAAGCGTTTTCCGGAATCAAACCCGCCTGTCCCAAGCGGAAATCCGGGGTATACACGGTCAATTATAGTGTGCAAACGGTTATTTTGCAATGAATATTTCCCTGCAAATAACCTCTAAACCATCATGGCTGACAAAACGGCGCTGGCTGCCAGACCGACAGCGGACGCCAGAAGCCCCCCGGCAAGCGTGTACCGGGTCTTCCGAATTCCCACAGACCCGAAATAGATACTCATGCAGTAAAGAACCGTTTCCGTACTTCCCATGAGAATAGAAGCCATCAATCCCACTCTGGACTCCGTGCCGTATTCCTTAAAAAGATCCAAAACCAGGCCTGTTGCCGCAGAATTTGACACCAGACGTACCAGCGCTGTGGGGATAACGGCATGAGGCAGTCCCAGAAAGGAAGCCGGCGCCTTTAACAGTTCTCCAAACGCATCCAAAAGGCCGGAGGAACGCAATATACCTACTGATACCATCAGGCCGATCAGTGTAGGGAAAATCCCCCCTACTGTTTTCACCCCATCCTTTACTCCCCGGATAAAATCATCCAGCACAGGACGTCCGGATAAAATACCAAAGCCTACGATATAGAAGATCATAAGAGGCACCATAGCATCTGAAAGAAAAAGCAGAAAAGACATAAAAACCGCCCCACAGGACTTTTATACAGCTTATTCCTGTGAGGCGGTGATTATGTTATATGACGGCTGTCTCCCAATGCCTGGTATTATTCACCTGCCTGAAAAAGCGGCGTAGAATAATACCGGTCTCCGCTGTCCGGCAGCAGTACAACAATGGTTTTTCCTTCATTTTCAGGCCGCTTGGCAGCCTGTAAGGCTGCATACAGCGCTGCGCCGGAAGAAATACCCGTCTGGATTCCCTCTGTTTTAGCCAGCATACGGGCTGTTTCAAAGGGAATTTCATTATCCACGGCAATGATCTCATCATATACCTCTGTATCCAGCACCTCCGGCACAAATCCCGCTCCGATCCCCTGAATCTTATGCGCTCCGGCAGCACCGCCTGACAGCACTGGTGAAGCAGCCGGTTCCACTGCTATTACCTGAATGTGCGGATTCTTTTCCTTTAAATATCCTCCGGTTCCTGTAATCGTGCCCCCAGTTCCTACAGAGGCCACAAAAATATCCACCTGTCCCTCTGTGTCTCTCCAGATCTCAGGCCCCGTAGACTCTCTGTGGGCTTTGGGATTTACAGGGTTTACAAACTGGCCTGCAATCATACTTTGGGGAATTTCCTTTGCCAGCTCCTCTGCCTTTTCAATGGCTCCGCTCATTCCCTTGGCGCCTGGCGTAAGAACAAGCTTTGCCCCGTATGCCTTTAATATATTTCTGCGTTCCTCACTCATGGTATCGGGCATGGTTAGGATCACCTGATATCCCTTCGAGGCCGCAATCGCTGCCAGACCAATCCCTGTATTTCCTGAGGTAGGCTCAATGATAACAGAACCTTCTTTTAATAATCCCTTTGCCTCTGCATCCTCTATCATGGCCTTTGCAACACGGTCCTTTACACTTCCTGCCGGATTTAAATACTCCAGCTTCAGAAGGAGCCTTGCTTTTAATCCTTCCTTCTTTTCCAGATTTACGGCCTCCATCAAAGGCGTATTTCCCACCAACTCCGTGATTCCGTTTAATATACCTGCCATAAACCTCATCCTTTCCTTTTCGGCGTTCCATCGTTTGGTGCCAGTCTGATTTGGTTGGATTATAGAACCCACCATTCCTTTTGTCAAGGCATACGTGAACCGATCCGTTTGAAGCGGAATATTTATTCTCCAATGTTTTTAACAAAAATCAAAAAAAGATGCCATTTTACCGAAAAATCCGATATAATATAGAAAGATTCTTCCATGTACAAAAAATCATAATGGAGAGGAGTTGTATGATGGCAGATATATGGGATTTTTTTGAAAATATGGATGAACTTGTTTATGTAGCCGATATGGATACCTACGATATGGTATATATGAACCGGCGGGCAATGACACAATACGCACTTACATCACCTGAACAGTATCAGAACCGCAAATGCTACGAACTGCTCCAGAGCTGTTCTTCTCCCTGTGCCATGTGTACCAACAGCAAGCTCTGCCCCGGAGAATTTTTTGAATGGTCCCGGTATAATCCCATTGTAAAAAGAGCTTATATCCTGAAAGATACCATGGTAATCCGGGACGGCAGAAGATTACGGATTGAAATTACGATCGATATGAACGTCCACCAGCGGGAAAAGCTGACAATTGAGGATCAAACCGATACAGAAGCGCTGATCAACGAGGGGCTTCGCTTTGCGTTAGCCGCAGAAACACCGATCCGTTCTATTGATATCCTGCTTCAATATATGGGACAGAGCTTCAGCGGAGAACGGGCCTACATCTTTGAGCGGAACAGCCAGAATTCCTTTGACAATACCTTTGAATGGTGTTCTGACCAGGTGCTGCCTCAGAAAAATATCCTCATAAATATTCCTGAACAGGACTTAAACAGTTGGGTACAGGCCTTTAATCGAAATGAAAATGTCCTGATTACAGATATTGAAACAATCCGTACAGCGGATCCAGATGTTTATTCTCTGCTAAAGCCGCAAAACATACACTCTCTGGTTGTCAGTCCCATAATGGATGGACGCCGGCTGATTGGTTTTTATGGAATTGACAATCCACCGCTGGAGCTGATGAGCCATATTTCCTTTACACTGCAGCTCTTCGGCCATTTTATTTCTTCTATTCTAAAGCGGCGGGATCTGGTGGAGCGGCTTGAAAACCTGAGCTTTTATGATCAGCTCACCGGCGCCAAAAACCGTCATGCCATGAACGAGTTTTTAAGCGTCCTCCCAATCAAGACAAGCCTGGGTATTCTGTACGCCGATGTAATGGGCCTAAAACAGATCAATGACACCCAGGGGCATCAGGCCGGCGATCAGACGCTGATCCGATGCTGCCGCTGTCTGATGGAGCATTTTCCTAAAAATACCGTCTTTCGCGTTGGAGGCGATGAATTTCTGATCCTGTGTGAGAACTGGTCTCAGATGGAATTTGAACACGCAGTAAACTGCCTGAAAAATGATATGATAGAGGGCGTGTCCTTTATGGCTGTCGGCTCCGTGTGGCTTCCATGCTGTGATGAAAATATAGAAAAATACATTTCAGATGCGGACAGCCGGATGTATGAAAATAAAAGAGCCTACTACCAGTCCAAGGGTCACGACCGCAGAAAGCGCAGGGAATAAGGCATAAAAAATGAGCCGCTGCCGGAAAAATAATCTCCGCAGCGGCTTTTTTATAATATAACAGTAAACACGTCAGGCTGCGCGCTTAGTGGATCGCATCCTGGTAGAACTCATATGCCTCTTTATCGGTAAAGCCTTCATGAACGATCTTACGAATCGCTGCACTCATCTCTACTGGATGATTGGACTGGAAGATATTTCTTCCCATGTCAAGACCTTTTGCTCCGCCCTGAATGGATCTGTAAGCCAGTGTCAGAGCTTCATCCTCAGGAAGCTTCTTTCCTCCTGCAACCACGATCGGAACAGGGCAGGCAGCTACAACTTCTTCAAAGTTATCGCAGTAATAGGATTTTACAATATTGGCGCCCAGTTCAGCCACCATACGGGTAGCCAGCTTAAAGAAACGATCTGTACGCTCCATCTGCTTGCCTACTGCAACAACGCCCATCACAGGGATTGAATACTGCTGGCCCAGATTTACCGCTTTGGAAAGGTTGTCCAGACTGGACAGCTGTCCGTCTGCGCCTACGAAGGTCTGGATTGCCAGACAGTCTGCGTTCATTCTGCAGGCCTCTGCAGCATCTACAGCCAGTACCTCATGAGAAAGGTCATCATTCAGCATAGAGGAACCGGAGGTAGCTCTGAGTGCAACACCCTTTCCGCCGATCAGCGCCGGATCTACGCAGCTTCTGAGCGCCCCTCTGGTACCCATCAGCACATCAATGTTAGGAATGAGCTTTGGAATGATAAGATCCAGTCTCTCCAGGCCTGCTGTGGAACCCATAAAATAGCCATGGTCAAATGCGAACATTACCGTATTGCCGCTCTTCGCATCAAAAATATTGGACATATGTTTTTTCATGCCCCAGTCCAGCGCATTTGCACCTTTTACATAAAATCCTTCCTGGTTGGCAAATGGAGCGTCCAGATGATAATTTTTTGCAACTTTTACACCTTCAAGATCTGCCATAATATTACTCTCCTGTCTTTGTTCATCTTTTTGGGGTTCAATCCAGATTCCATTGAATCTGCAATGCCAGACCGGACTGTGACATCCGGCCTGACTGGCGGTTCGTATTCTTTAGAAATCGTAATTAGCTACGTTATCTTTGTTGAAAATCAGTCTCTCTGGCATCAGCACAACACCATTGTTTTCTGGTGCAGTTTCTGCGCCTTCTACCAGACAGTCATTCGGCATTACCTCAACCTCACCAATCTCAGGGATGTTGATCTTATCGCCGACTTTTACAGTATTTCCAGCTGCCAGATAAGCGGTCAGGTAGCAGCCCATAGCGCCCTGTACGCCGCAGTCCCACAGACCCCACTGCTCGATCACGTCTGCTTCACAGTAATCCTTGATAGACATTGGGGATGCAAAACCGGTGATCGTTACATCATTCTTGGTCAGACCCTTGTTCTGTGCTGCCTTACACTGTCCCGGAAGAGCGGTAGAGTCATTACAGATGATCAGGTCGATATCGCTGTGTGCCTCAAGAATGGATGCTCCGATGGAAACAGCCTTCTCTGCATCCTGCTCAGAATAGTAGTTATCCGGAGCAACATTCTCCCAGTTCGGGAAGTTCTCTTTAATATAAGCCTCTCCGGCTACCTGCCAGGAGTTCTGATCAGCTACAGTTGCCTGAGAATAGTGCCAGCAGTATTTAATTGTATCCTTCTCAGGATCTTTGCCTCTCTTTGTCAGGGAATCTGCACCCATATCTACCAGCATCTGGCCCAGAATTTCAGGAGTACCCTGAGATACCATCAGGCTGCGGGCAGTATCAGAAACATCAGAATCCCAGGTTCCTACGGTTACACCGCTGGAAATCGCATCTGTAAGAGCAGAATCCAAACCGGTAGCATCTACAGAAGAAATACAGATTCCATCCACGCCAGATGCAATGGCATTATTGATTACCTGAACCTGATCTGCAACAGATGCATTAGAGGATCCCTGATAATCTACAGTAAAGCCCCACTTCTCAGCATACTTCTGCGCACCGTTGTTAGCGGATTCAAAGAATGCGTTTCCGGTCAGTTTCGGAACGAATGCAACGTTCAGTCCTTCAACGGATTTTACATCACCGGATGATTCAGCAGACTCTTCTGCTTTTGCTTCCGTTTCTTCTTTGGCTTCAGTCTCTGCCTTTGCCTCAGTTTCTGTCTTCGCCTCAGTCTCTGCCGGTGCTTCTGCCGGCTTGGAGCCGCATGCGCTTAAGGAAGCTACCATGGAAGCTGCAAGTGCCATTGCTATCAGTTTCTTCTTCATAAATAAAATCCTCCTTTTTGTTATGCATCTGCTGCATATGATCTTTGTTTGTAACGTTTTAGAACCGCCGTCTTTATTTTAATGGAGCATTCCATTAAGATACTATTTTTTGTCCTTCTGGTGAAGGGCAGCTACTACCTTTGGATTGGTCAAAAGAGACCGGCCGATTACAACTACCAGAAGAAGCAGGCCAACCGGAATATCCAGATACTGCTGCGGAACCTTAAAGCAAAGGGGAAGTCCAAACTTTAATACGCCGATTACCACAGCTGCCAAAGCTGTTCCTACTACAGAGCCTTTGCCGCCGGTAGAAAGCGTGCCGCCCAGAACTACGGCTGTAATGATTGGAAGAGTAAATGTCACACCGATATCTGATTTAGCCGTTCCAATATAGGAAGTCAGGATGATTCCCGCGATCGCTGCGCTGATGCCGGACAGAATATATGTAGTCATGGTGATCAGCCGGGTATTGATACCAGAAAACTCTGCCGCATCTTTATTCACACCGATCAGGAAAACCATACGCCCGTACTTGGTCTTATTCAGAAGTACATAGGCGATCACTGCCAGCACCAGGAAGATAATAACCTGACACGGAATGACTCCGAACAGTTTAAATTTGGAAATCTGCAGAAAGCTGTCCGGAAATCCACTGATTCCCTTATAACTCTCAGTCGCAGATAAATTCGATACCAGAAGCGCCACACCTGTAAACAGGAAGCTGCCTCCTAACGTCACTACCATTGGCTGTACGCCGCAATACGCTACAAAATAACCAGAAAGAGCGCCGCATACACCTGCAACAACAACAGCCAAAGCTACAGCCGCCCAGATGTTCATGCCCCCATCCTGCCATGCCACACCCAGAACAATAGAGGATAAACCTACAATGGAGCCTGCCTGGATATCAATTCCGCCTGTGATCATAACAAAGGTCACGAACAGGGAAATGATACAGATAGAAATAATGTCATTTAAACTGCCAAACAGTACTCTTGGCATTAAAAACTTGGGATTCTTTGTCGCAAATATCACAATTTCAGCAAACAAAATCAGCAGCAGAACAAATTCCCAGCTCGTAAAAAACTTTTTTGCCTTTTCAGGAAAAGTGGTTTTCATACTTTCTGATCTCCTTTCTGCCCTGCGTTACTTTTTGCCTTATTGGTTCTGGCCTTTAAAATCTCATGACGGTTCTTAACAATCCCATGGTTCTGAGCCACTGTCGTTACCACCACGATCACGATCAGCATAATACCGGTAATGGTATTGTCATAATCAGATGAAAAACCCAAAAATACAAGGATACGGCTGATCGAGGACATGATGATCGCACCGATTGCTGCTCCGAAAAGGCTTCCCTGGCCTCCCGTCAATGCAACACCGCCCAATACACAGGCTGCAATCGCCTTCATTTCATAGTTGTTTCCTGCGGTTGGTGTGATAAAACCGATACGGGAAGCATATACCATACCCGCTACAGCTGCCATAATGCCGCAAATCACATATGCCAGAATCTTAGTCTGAACCGTAGGGATACCTACCAGCGTAGCACCGGAGATATTGTCACCCACAGCAGTGAAATATCTTCCTTTTCTTGTCTTTGTCACAATGTAATTGGCAATCAATACCAGCACAATTGTCACTGCATAAAACAGGGTAAGCTCTCCTGCGATCTTAATATTGGAAGCTTTGGTAAAGGATGCCGGCAGGTTCTCTACCCACGCACCGCCGGTATATACATAGATCAATCCTCGTACCACACCATTGACACCCAGTGTAAAAATCAGGGAAGGAATATTTAATATGGAAACACCAAAGCCATTTACCAGTCCGATCACTGCTCCGACAGAAACGGCTGCCAGTACGGCTGTTACCACACTTCCTCCATCCCGCAGGATCGTCGCGCCGACAGCGGCACTCATTCCCAGAGTCGCACCAATGGATACGTCAATCTCTCCTGTCAGGATCACAAAAGCAATTCCTACCGCCAGAAGCGTAAATACGACCGAATCATTTAAACAGTTCAGCAGACTGGCAGGCTGCCAGAAATCCTTATTCACCAGGCCTACCAGCAGGATCAGCAGCACCAGGAAAAGCAAGCTTCCTGCTTCGCGGGCCTTCATCATTTTCTTTACTCTATTCATGTCAGCCCTCTCCTTCTTCTTTTACATCAAACGATGCATTCATCAGTGTGTTCTGATCGATTTCCGACTTTGACAGCGTTCTTGTCACATGCCCCTGGAACATGACAACCGCCCGGTCAGACAGTTCAATAATCTCTTCCATATCCGAAGAAATCAGCATGATCGCCACGCCTTTTTTCTTCAGTTCCAGGATAATCGAATATACATCACCTCTGGCTGCTGCGTCAATACCACGGGTCGGTTCATCTAAGATTACCAGCTTAGGAAGAGAGGAAAGGCATCGCCCAATCACTACCTTCTGCTGATTTCCACCCGAAAGGCTGCCGCAGGACTGCTCCTGTCCGGTTACCTTTGTCCTGAAATCATCAATATATTTCTGAGTGATTTCCTGCTCTTTCTTCTTATTAAGAAACACCTTTCCCATCGCGATATTAAACAGCAGAGAGGATGTCGTGTTGGCTGCTACGCTGCTCATTCCAAACACACCGTTCTGCCGGCGATCCTCAGGTACATAGTTAATACCTGCCGCAATCACATCTCTGGTCGAAAGCCCTTTTACATCCTTTCCCTCCAGAAGCACTTTTCCTGAAAGTGGTTTTTCCCGGCCAAAAATCGTAGTTGCCAGTTCCGTCCGGCCTGCTCCGACCAATCCGGCCACACCCAGGATCTCTCCTGGATAAACCTCAAAATTGATATCCTCAAATCCATAACCCGAAAAATGCTCCAGCTTTAAAACAGGCTTTAAATTTGTATAATCAATCGTAATCTCTTCTGTTTCGCGCTTCTCTACCTCTTCCATATTAGGAGGCAAAAGCCCCTTCACCAGCATCTCTCTTGTAAAATCACCAATGGGTCCCTTCAGTGTGATCACGCCGTCCCGCATGATCGCCACATGAGTACCAATGGTAAATACCTCTGCCATGCGATGAGTGATATAAATAATGCCGATCCCGCGGCTTTTAAGATCTGTCACTACCTTAAATAATGCTTCCACCTCATCAAAGGTCAGCGCCGATGTAGGCTCGTCCAAAATCAGCACCTTGGCATTTCTCATCATACCTCTGAGAAGCTCTACGATCTGCTGCTCTGCAATAGACAAACTCAGCGCCTTTCTGCTAAGATCCAGATTCCAGCCGATATCTTTTACAATTTTTACCAGACGGCTGTGCAGCTCCGACTTCACTCCGGTAAACCCGATAAGGATGTTTTCCTCTACTGTCATATTAGGAAACAGCATGGGCTCCTGAGGAACCATGTAAATTCCCTTTTGAAGGGAAACAACGGGCTTAAAACTGGAAATGCGTTCTCCGTCTATGTAAAGCTCGCCCTGATCCGGCTGATAGATTCCCATAATAATCTTCATGAGAGTCGATTTTCCGGCTCCGTTTCCGCCGATCAGCGTCAAAACCTCTCCTCTTCCAACACTTAAATCAATTCCCTTCAGCACTACGTTCAGACCAAATCTCTTTGTGATCCCGCGTACAGAAAGCAATTCTTGTCCTGTCTGTTCCTGGACGGTCTGGCTCATGTCAATCCCCTCTCCGATTTTGTATTTTTGTTTGACTCTCAAACATTTTTACCACATACTCAGTATAATCATATCGCCCATGTTTGTCAAGTTGTTTCTATTTTTTAATATTTAAAATGCATAATACTATTGATTTTTTTATTTTTTTGTTATATATTTTATACATCATACGGCTGTTTTCATTATCTTGCTCATTTATACAAGCTGTATTGACACCTTTTTCCCTTTATGGTATATTTATTTGCATATTGAACATATGTTATGTATAATATCATTTGTTCATAATTAACTGTAATTATAAAATATTCAACTAAGGGGTAAATACAATGAAGTATGATGATGAACTGATCTTAAAGGCCGCCTGGTATTATTATATTGAAAACATGACCCAACAGGCGATCGCATCCAAGCTGGAGATTTCCCGCATGAAGGTAATACGCCTGCTGGACGTTGCCAGAGAAACCGGAGTAATCCAGTTTCGGATCTCTCCTGATTTGGGGAAACACCTTCCGGTTGAACAGGCCCTGCGGGAAAAGTGGGATCTGAAAGATGTTCTCATCATTCCAACACCGGATGACCGAAATCAGCTGAATGAATACCTGGCTCTGGCTGCCGCCAACTATCTGGCAGACCGTATCTCGGAAAACACCTTTATCAATATGGGATACGGCGATACGCCGTCACGGGTGTTAAACCACCTGGCCAATATCATTGACACGCCGGTTTCTGTCGTATCCTTTACCGGAGGCGTCAACTACTATCTTCCTAACAGCACTTCAAATGTGTTTAAGGCAAGACTCCATTTATACCCCGCTCCTCTGCTTCTTTCCTCCAAAGAGGTCTGCCAGGCTATCTTACAGGAGCCAAGTATGATGGAAATCCGGCGGATGGTAGGACTTTCCTCCTTTTCCATTGTAGGAATTGGAGCCATGAATAATGATGCAACCATCATTTCCAATGGCATTTTAAGCAAAAATGATTTTACCTATCTGACGATGAAGGGCGCTGTAGGAGACGTACTGACCCACTTTATCGATAAAGACGGTGCTCCTGTTGTCACTAATATTGAAGACCGTCTGATCAGCACCCCGCTGTCCACTCTAAAAGAGCTGAATAATGTCATCGGCATTGCCGGAGGCGAACAGAAAGTTACTGTGATCAAGGCAGCTTTAAAGGGCGGTTACATTGATTCCCTGATCACAGATGAAGAAACTGCAAGAAAATTGATAGGAGAATAAAACTATGGCAAAGTATTTAATGGCGATCGACGCCGGAACCGGCAGCGTCCGCGCTGTCCTCTTTGACCTGGAAGGAAACCAGCTGGGATGTTCCCAGCAGGAGTGGGAGCACGCTGAGAACCCCAGATATCCCGGCAGCATGGACTTCGATTGGGTACATAACTGGGATCTGGCCAGAAGCTGCATCCAGGATGTGATCTCAGAAACCGGAATCGATCCAGCCGAAATCGGCGCTGTTTCCACTACCTGCATGCGCGAAGGCATCGTTCTCTATGACAAAGACGGCAATGAAATCTGGGCCTGTGCCAACGTAGACGCCAGAGCCAATGATGAGGTAGCCGAACTGATCCATTCCTATCCGGGCCTGGAAAAGGAACTCTATCTGGAATCCGGCCAGTCCTATGCACTGGACGCCCTTCCAAGGCTTCTCTGGGTAAAGAACAAGCTGCCGGAAATCTATGAAAAGATCGACCGTATCGGCATGTTTAATGACTGGCTGATCTACAAACTGACAGGTATCCTGGCGGTAGAGCCTTCTAACGGCTCCACGACCGGTCTGATGGATTTGAAAACCAGAACCTGGGATCCGTCAATTCTGGATCGCTGCGGATTAAAGAGCAGCATCTTCCCTCCGGTAAAGGAATCCGGCACAGTCGCCGGAACCGTCACTGCCAATGCAGCCTTACAGACAGGCCTCACAGAAGGAACGCTCGTTGTAGTAGGCGGCGGCGACGCCCAGCTGGGATGCATTGGCGTAGGCGCTGTAGATGCCAATGATGCCGCAATCTTCGGCGGAAGCTTCTGGCAGTACGAATACAATACAGACCGTGCTGATACAGACCCCCAGTGCCGCGTTCGCGTCAACTGCCATGCAGTAAAAAACATATGGCAGTATGAAGCCCTGGCATTTAAGCCCGGTCTGGTGATGCGTTGGTTCCGGGATGGCTTCTGCCAGCTGGAAAAACAGCTTGCGGAGAAATCCGGATGTGATGTCTATGACCTGATGAACCGGGAAGCCGAAAAAATCCCCGCCGGCTGCTATGGCATGATGTGCACCTTTTCCGATGTAATGAACTTTATCAACTGGAAACACGCCGCTCCTACGTTTACAAATTTCCAACTGGATCCGGCTCATTTTAACCGCTATACCTTTTACCGGGCAATTCTTGAAAACACGGCTCTGGTTACAAAGGGACACATGGAGCTAGTACAGGAATCTACCGGACATATGCCATCTGAGGTTATCTTTGCCTCCGGCGCTTCCAAGAGCCCGCTCTGGAGCCAGATCCTGGCGGATGTACTGGGCATCCCGGTAAAGGTTCCTGCCGTCAAGGAGGCCACCGCTCTGGGAGCAGCCCTGATCGCAGGCTATGGCGCAGGAATTTACCCGGATATCTCTGCCGCCGCTAAAAAGCTGGTAAAGATCGACCACACCTATCTGCCGAATATGGAAAATCACAAGGTATACTGTGAAATGTATCTGCAGTGGAAAAAGCTCTATGCCGCCCAGCTGGCTCTGGTAAACGAGGGACTTACCACCCCCATGTGGACCGCACCCGGTATTTAATATTTGTTTCATCACGATAAATTAAACTGTGCAGCTGCACAAAAGGAGGATCCTATGTATATTATAAATGAAAATGAGAGAGAATACCGCTTTGGTGACAGCGGTCCCAAATACCTGATGAAGGGCCCGCGTATGAATTTCGCCATTGTACAGTTCATGCCCGGTCAGGATTTCACCGCTCATTACCATAATGTAATGGAAGAAAACTTCTTCATCCTGGAAGGCAAGATCGACATTGTTGTAGACGGAAAAGTAAACACGCTCTCCGCCGGCGATCTGATCCATATCGAACCATCTGAGGTTCACTACTGCATCAACAATTATGACGTTCCCGTTAAAATGATCTCCACTCTGGCTCCTTATCAGGAAGTCGATAAGGTGGAGGTAGAAAATTACACTTACGAAAAATAAACCATATTCAAATGACGCCGCGTGTCATCACCGGCGTCATTTTTTTCTTCCCATTATCTTACAAAATATGACAGCTGCAATTGTACTGGCGGCTGTAGCCGCCAGACACGGCCCGGTTATCGCCGCAGGAGACGGGCTTCCGTACTGGCTCCGATAGGCGATCATATTTACAGGGATCAGCTGCAGGGAGGAGATATTCAGTATCAGAAAGGTGCACATATCCGTGGTTGCTGTAACCGGATCACCTGCAAAGCCGCCATGACCGGATCCCTCCGCTTCTTTTTTTAATTCTTCCATAGCTTTTAATCCCGCAGGGGTAGCTGCCCAGCCAAGCCCTAATATATTGGCAATAAAATTAATGGAAATCTGTCTGGCCGCCTCACTGTCCGGAGAAAGATGCGGAAAAAGGAAACGCAGCACCGGCCTCATCGTCCTGGAAAGACGTTCGATCAGTCCCGCTCCGCGGCCGATTTCCAGTATTCCCGTCCACAGCGACATAACTCCCAGCATTGTAATGCATAAGGATACCGCCTCTTTTGCCAAGGCCAGCGCTCCCTGAGTAACCTGATCCAGCCTTCCATGGACCGCCGCCCACAAAATTCCCGACAGGATCATTCCTGACCAGAGGACATTCAGCATACGCGTTCTCCTTTTTCTATCCTGCCTGATATTCTATGCCCGAACATCCATAAATATTCCTTTTAAGATCCCCCTCCCCTTGACACCTCACCCCACTGTCCTGCTATAATAACAGCATCATATCAAGAAAGGATGTTTTAATATGTTGCAGCTGAACAGGCTGTCACACATAGTCAAACGGGAGCTGAAGGAAACCTTCGTTCCCAAAACTACGGTTTCTATTATCATTGGCACAGCCATTACCACCTTTGGACTTTATAATGTCCACCAGCAGGCCGATATTACCGAAGGCGGTATCCTGGGACTGATCCTTTTACTGAATTTCTGGCTTGGCATGTCCTCCTCTCTGCTGTCCCCGGTACTTGATTTTCTCAGCTATCTCATGGGATTTAAGTATCTTGGAAAAGAATTTTTAAAGACTTCCATATTTGCCACATTGTGTATGGCCGGATTTTTCCGTTTATGGGAGCTTTTTCCTCCGCTCCTCCCCAGCCTGGCAGATATCCCTTTTGCCGCTTCAGTCCTGGGAGGCTGTTTTATCGGAATCGGCTGCGGCCTTGTAGTCCGCCAGGGCGCTTCCTGTGCGGGAGATGACGCGCTGGCCCTTGTAATTTCCAAGATAACCGGATGGCGGATTTCCAGAGCCTATCTTTTTACCGATCTTACGGTTCTTATTTTGTCCCTGTCCTATATCCCCTTAAAACGGATCATCTACTCTTTGATCACGGTTACAATTTCATCGTATCTCATTGATTTTATCACCCGTTTTGGACAAACTAAGGAAAATACGGCTGCCGAGGTATAATTTTGTGTATTACAGGTTATCCACAACCTAAATGTTGTGTTCTGTCGATTTTACACCATATATGTTGTGTTTATCGGTGGATAATGTGGATAACTTTGTGGATAACCTTGTTTATACCTTGGGGAAAGTCAAGGGAAAACATGGGGAAATATGTATTTTTATGTGGAAACGGCAATTATTGTTAAATATTTATCCACAATTTTACCCTGATTTTCCTGTTTCTGTAAAATTATTTACATTTCTTTACGTTTTTATAAACCCTATTGACCCTGGAGCAGCTCCATCCTTTATCCTTACACTGTCAGTAATGACGCAGACCCGCCAGGGAGAAACGCTTCTCCCGGCGGGTCTTCCCCCTTTTATGGTGTCTGATCGGACTGTATCACGGGCATATAAAGCTCCAGATAATATGTATCCGTCTCTTCTCCCAAAAAAGAACTCATGTTGTTGGAGTACAGCATCCCGGAAGGCGTAATCCCCCGTTTTTCTGCCCACTCTGTCATTTTTTCAGCAGCCGCATAATCCGGAAGCAGCTCTTTTGACGACTCTATAGTATAGATACAGGGTACCGTATCCGTAAGCGGATATCTGGACAGATCAAAGCTTTTACTGATAAAATGCTCCAGTCCCCTGTACACCAGAAGCTGCGTCCCTCTGTTTTCCAGAGACTCATGTTCCACAGAGAACATATTGTAAAAATATGCCATATCCAGGCCGCTGACCTCGGAGGACATGGAAAACCACTGGCGCAGCCCATCATATATATCCTCGCAGGTATCCAGAATATATGCCTGCGGAAACTTCTTCAGGCTGTATTTCCCCATACAGTCCTCGATACAGTCCATATCCTTTAAAGACAGGCTCATCCTGGCGATACTCTGCCTGCGCCTGAGGATTTCTTCCTCTTCTTCCTTGATCCTCTGCTCCAAATGCCTCCTCATACCGGCAACGCTTCTATTGTCCTTAACCGATTCCCGGATTTCCTCCAGACTGTCATTCATCTTTCTCCGGTAAACAATGCACATCAGCCGATAGATATCTTCATCTGAAAAATACCGATATCCATTTTCCTTTTTGTTCGCCCGGATCACGCCCTTTTTTTCATAAAAACGCAGCGCATCCCGGCTTAATCCAACGATGCGGGACACATCTCCGATGAGATATTCCTTCTTTTTATCTGCCATTTTTCTTTTCCTTGCTGTTTTAACATTTTTTGACGTTTCTATCTTACCTGCAAATCGGAAGCAGGTCAACGGAGGGGGGCAAATAAAAAGAGCCGGATCCTTTTCCGACTCCTTTTCATACCATTCTATCCGATCAGCAGTGCATTCATAACGCCTTCTACGGTTTCGATCCGCTCGGAACGGAAGGCGTTGCTTCCGCAGAACAGAAGCGCTGTATCCTCAGCTCCTTCTGCCGCATTCACAAGGGCATTGGTAATGCAGTATGGGATCGTCTTAATATCACAGTGCTCCAGACACTGGAAGCAGGCTCTGATGGCAGGACGTTCTCCTTCTTTGATCTTCTTTAAGAAGGGATTTAAAATCGCTCTTCCGGGCATACCTACCGGGCTCTGAGTGATGACGATATCCTCCTTTGAAGCCTGAATATACGCCTGTTTATAGACATCCGGCGCATCACATTCCTCCGTTGTCACAAAGCGGGTAGCGACCTGGACTCCCTCTGCTCCCAGCTCAAACTGGTGCTTTACATCCTCATGGGTGTAAATGCCTCCGGCAGTAACCACCGGGATATGGGTATCGTATTTCTCCTCATATCCCTTTACCACCTTCATAATTGCCTTTACTTCCTCATCATAAGCGGCCTGGTCATAGGTCTTCTCCACATCTGCACTGTCCGCTCCGTACTGCGTCAGCTGCTCCTTGGAAAAGCCCAGATGGCCTCCTGCCAGAGGTCCCTCTACCACCACAAAATCCGGTACTCTGTGATACTTTCTGTCCCACATCTTGCAGATTACCATAGCTGCCTTTGCCGTCGATACGATCGGAGCCAGCTTGGTGCGACGAAGGAACTTTTTACCCATCGCTTTCATTTCCTCATAGGCTGCTTCTGCATACTCCGGCAGAGATACCGGAAGCCCGGCTCCTGATATAATAGCATCAGCGCCTGCCTTCACGGCCTCCTTCACCCACATATCGTAGTGTTTTGTGGCTACCATGATGTTAAAGCCGATTGCTCCCTCAGGAGCAATTTCTCTGGCCTTTTTAAACTCATTACGGATCGCACGCAGATTGGCCTCAACAAAGTTCGTTTTAAAATCCGGCTCTCTGAAACCGATCTGAGCAGTGGAGATAAGCCCCATTCCGCCGGCCTTTGCCACGGCTCCGGCCAGACGGTGGAGGCTGATTCCAACCCCCATTCCACCCTGGATCACCGGTTTTTCTATTTTAAGATCACCAATTACCAATGGTTTGAAATTACTCATCACATTCTCCTAAATCTCTGATATCTGTGTTCTGCCAGTTCCTCTTCTGTCATGGCCTGATAGGTTTCAAAGAATCCTGCCATGGCCTGATCCATAAATCCGGCAATACGGTACAGGGTATCTGTACTTGCGGGATCTTTTTCCGGAATAATCTGTTCAATCAGCCCCAGCTTCTTTAAATCTGCCGCTGTTACCTTCATGACCTCCGCTGCTTCAGGGGCCTTTTTACTGTCCTTATAGAGAATGGAAGCAAAGCCTTCAGGAGACAGGATGGAGTAGATCGCATTTTCCAGCATCCATACCTCATCTGCCACAGCCATAGCCAAAGCGCCGCCGCTTCCGCCTTCTCCGATCACGATGGAAAGAATGGGAACCTTCAGATCTGACATTTCAAAGAGATTCCTTGCAATGGCTTCTCCCTGTCCTCTCTCCTCTGCCTCCAGGCCGCAGAAGGCTCCGGGTGTATCTACAAAGCAGACAATTGGACGCCCAAAGGCTTCCGCCTGCTTCATCAGGCGCAGGGCCTTGCGGTAGCCGTCCGGGGATGGCATACCAAAGTTGCGCTTAATATTGTCTTTGGTATTTTTTCCCTTCTGCTGACCGATTACCGTAACCGGCATACCGTGGAACATGGCAATACCGCCTACGATCGCCCCGTCATCCTTGAAATAACGGTCTCCGTGAAATTCGATAAACTCGTCAAATACAGCGTTGATATAGTCAAGAGCCGTAGGACGGTCGGCTTTTCTGGAGAGAAGAACCGTATCCCAAGCTGTTTTTTCATGGTGTTCTCCTGCTTTTGAACGATGACCAAAGGATTCAGAACCGGCTGCATGAGTTTTCTGCGCCTCAGGCTCACTTTCCTGCCTCAGCATCCCCGGCTCCACAGCGGTCATCCCATGCTTTCTGTGCATATAAAGGATCTGGCCGATCACACGCTTCTGATCTTTTCTCTCCAGTATCATATCTACAAAACCGTGCTCCAAAAGGAACTCTGCTCTCTGAAAGCCCTCGGGCAGCTTCTGTCCGATGGTCTGCTCGATGACCCTGGGGCCTGCAAAGCCGATCAGGGCATGAGGCTCTGCGATAATAATATCGCCCAGCATGGCAAAGCTTGCAGTCACTCCGCCTGTGGTTGGATCTGTAAGTACGCTGATAAAGAGCTGCCCGGCCTCATGGTGGCGCTTTAAGGCAGCGGAAGTCTTTGCCATCTGCATCAGAGAAACGATCCCCTCCTGCATTCTGGCTCCTCCGGAACAGGCAAAGAGGATCACCGGAAGCTTTTCCTTCGTAGCCTGTTCTACTGCCTGGGTAATCTTTTCTCCTACCACATGGCCCATACTGCTCATAATAAACCGGGCGTCACAGACGCCGATGACGGCAGGATTTCCCTCAATCATGGCCTTACCTGTGACGATTGCTTCGTTTAAATGACTCTTTTCTCTGGCAGCAGCCACCTTTTTCTCATAATTTGGAAAATCCAGGGGATTGGAGAAGGGCATTTCCTGGTTCCATTCCTCAAAGGTGCCTTCATCGGCGAGCATTTCAATCCGGCGGTATGCATGAATGCGGAAATAGCCGTCACATTTCGGACAGACGTAATAATTGTTCACTACATCCTCCACATAGATCGGCTGCCCGCACTTATTGCACTTGCGCCACAATCCCTGAGGAATGGAGGGCTCTTCGCTGTCTCCGGCTTTCGGCCTGTAGATCGTATCGATCTTGGTATACGTTTTTTTGAACATATTACGCAGCATAAGGCTACTTCCTTTCTAATCTCTGATTATTTTACATACTCCGGAAAATATTTCTCGATAAATCCCGTATCTGTATCACCGCTTCGGAACGCTTCATTTTCCAGAATTTCATACTGGAAGTTGATATTCGTCTCAATTCCCTCGATGATCACCTCGCCAAGGGCGCTCTGCATCTTGGCAATGGCAGCTTCACGGTCTTTATCGTATACGATCAGCTTCATAAGCATGGAATCATAGTTTGCCGGAACCTTGTAGTCGCTGTAAATATGGGTATCCACCCGGACGCCGTTTCCTCCCGGAAGATGTACGGTCTGGATCCGTCCCGGACAGGGCATGAAATGCTTCTGGGGGTTCTCTGCATTGATACGGCACTCAATGGCATGGCCGCGGATCTCTACCTGATCCTGAGTCACGCTTAAGGGTTCTCCCGCTGCAACGCGGATCTGCTCCTTGATCAGATCAAGGCCAGATACCATCTCTGTTACAGGATGCTCCACCTGGATACGGGTGTTCATTTCCATAAAATAGAAATTCTTGTCCTTATCCAAAAGGAATTCTATGGTTCCCGCATTTTCATAGCCAACAGACTTTGCAGCCCGTACAGCTGTCTCACCCATCTGTCTGCGAAGCTCCGGAGAAATGACGCTGCAGGGTGCTTCCTCTAAAACCTTCTGGTGGCGTCTCTGAATGGAGCAGTCTCTCTCTCCCAGATGAATCACATTTCCAAACTTATCTGCCATAATCTGGAATTCCACATGGCGGGGCTTTTCAATATATTTTTCAATGTACATAGTATCATCGGAAAAGCCCTTTACAGACTCCAGCTGGGCAGCATTGAAGAACTCTGTAAAATCCTCTTCGCTTCTGGAAATGCGCATTCCCTTTCCGCCGCCGCCGGAGGATGCCTTGATCATCACAGGAAAACCTATTTCCTTTGCCATGGCAAGTCCGTCTTCTGCTGTGTATACAGCCTCCTTGCTTCCGGGAACCACCGGAACTCCGGCCTCGATCATGGTCTTTCTTGCCTCGGATTTATTTCCCATCCGGTTGATGATCTCTGCGGAGGGGCCGATAAAAGTAATATTACACTTGCTGCACAGCTCTGCAAAACGGGCATTTTCAGACAGGAAGCCAAAGCCCGGATGAATGGCGTCTGCCTTCATGGCTACAGTTGCCGACAGGATCCGCTCCATGTTCAGATAGCTTTGAGTAGATGGAGCCGGGCCAATACAGATGGCTTCGTCTGCTAAAAGAGTGTGAAGGCAGTCTCTGTCTGCCTCAGAGTACACAGCTACCGTCTGAATCCCCATCTCACGGCAGGCGCGGATGATGCGGACTGCGATCTCACCTCTGTTTGCAATCAAAATCTTGTTAAACATTCTATTTCTCCCTATCAGCCGATCATAAAGGTCAGCTCTCCGGTAACAGCTACCTTTCCGTCTACCGTAGCTGTGGCCTTTCCGATGCCTACCGGGCCCTTCTGGCGGATGATCTCGCACTCTAAGCGCAGACGGTCTCCCGGAACTACCTTGTGCTTGAATTTCAGCTTGTCAATTCCGCCGAAATAAGCGGTCTTTCCCTTAAAGCCTTCCTGAGACAGGATAGCCACTGCGCCAGTCTGAGCCAGCGCCTCTACCATCAAAACTCCCGGCATAACGGGCTCCTGTGGGAAATGGCCTCTGAAGAAGGACTCATCATAGGTGATGGCCTTGTAGCCTACGGCTCTGACGCCGGGCTCCAGCTCCTCAATGCAGTCCACCAGCAGGAATGGATGGCGGTGGGGAATGATTTCCTGAATCTCTTTAATACCCATTAACATATCGTAATCCTCCTGATGTATGCTTTATTTAATGCGGAACAGAGGCTGGCCGTACTCTACCACATCCTCGTTGTTTACAAGAACTGCCTCTACTACGCCGTCATATTCGCTCTCAATTTCATTCATCAGCTTCATTGCCTCAATGATGCCGAGGATCTGTCCCTTTTTCACGGTATCGCCTGCTTTAACATAAGGCTCTGCATCCGGGGAAGAGGAGCTATAGAAAGTACCTACTAACGGAGAAGTGATTACTTTATCAGAACCAATGTCCGTTCCTGCATCCTTCGCCTCTGCAGGAGCTGCTGTCTGTCCTGCGGGCACACCTGCCGGAACCTGTACGCCGGAAGCGGCCACTGTCTCGGGAGCCGGAAGAACGTGGGCCGGGGCGGAGGCTGCAAATACAGCCGGGGCTGCGGGAGCGCCTACGGTCACAATCTTTGCCTCTTCCTTTTCTTTTCTCAGGGAAATAACCGTATCTCCCTGTTCCAGCTTAAAGCTGGTTAAACTGGAATCAGACACCGCCTGAACCAGTGTAAGGATCTCGTCGATATTCATGTTCATGTCCTCCTGTTCCTTACTCTGTAAATTTCTTTACGATCAGGCTGGCATTGTGTCCGCCAAAGCCCAGTGAGTTGCTGATAGCATAATTTACATTCATTTCTACGCCGTCACCCTGAGTGTAATCCAGATCGCAGCCCTCGCCCGGCTCCTCAAGACCAAGAGTAGCATGAACATAACCGTCCTGAATGGATTTTACACAGGTAATGAACTCTACGCCGCCTGCTGCTCCCAAAAGATGACCGATCATAGACTTGGTAGAATTAATCTTCACCTTCTCTGCCTGATCGCCCAGTGCCAGACGGATGGCCTTTGTCTCAAAGAGGTCATTATGATGAGTGCTGGTGCCGTGAGCATTGATATAATCTACCTGCTCCGGCATGATCTCTGCGTCCTTCATGGCAAATTCCATGGCCTTCGCAGCGCCGCTGCCGTCCTCAGCAGGGGAAGTGATATGGTATGCGTCACAGGTTGCGCCGTAGCCCACTACCTCTGCCAGGATATTTGCGCCTCTGGCTTTTGCATGCTCTAAAGACTCTAATACAACAACGCCGGCGCCTTCGCCCATTACAAAGCCGTTTCTGTCCTTATCAAAAGGAATGGAAGCGCGTTTTGGATCGTCTGTTGTATTTAACGCAGTCAGGGAGGTAAAGCCTGCAATGCCGATGGGAGTAATGCTGGCCTCGGTTCCTCCTGCTACCATCACGTCTGCCTCTCCGTACTGGATGGCACGGAAGGCTTCTCCGATGGAGTGGGTACCCGTTGCACAGGCAGTTACCACATTGATGCATTTGCCCTTAAGCCCAAACTGGATGGCTACATTTCCGGCAGCCATATTGCAGATCATCAGAGGAACTAACAGAGGTTCTACACGGCTGGGGCCTTTTTCCAGAAGCTTCTTCTCGCTGCGCTCCATGGCCTGGAGGGAACCGATACCAGAACCTACGCTGACGCCCACACGGAAGGGATCCTCCTTTTCCATGTCAATGCCGGACTGGTCTAAGGCCTGCTTTGCCGCAGCTACCGCAAACTGGGAAAATGGCTCCATACGGCGAGCAGTCTTTGGATCCATGTACGCCTTAGCGTCAAAATCCTTTACCTCAGCCGCCAGCTTGCATTTAAAATCTGCCGTGTCAAAATAGGTAATGGGGCCAATGCCCAGTGTCTTATCCTTTAAGGCCTGCCAGAAGCTCTCCACATCATTTCCGATGGGCGTGATGGCTCCCATACCTGTTACTACTACTCTTGTCTTCATATGATCCGCTCCTTCTCTTTCCGGTTTGAATTACATAGCCATTCCGCCGTCTACGCTGATGACCTGGCCTGTGATATATCTGGCGTCCTCAGATGCCAGGAATGCGACTGTATTGGCAATATCTTCTACTTCCCCGAAGTTCTTCATGGGAATCTGCTCCATCAGAGCTTTTTTAATGTCATCCTTTAACACATCCGTCATCTCTGTGCGGATAAAGCCTGGAGCAATAGCATTTACGGTAATCCCGCGGCTTGCCATCTCTCTTGCCACGCTTTTTGTAATTCCGATCACACCTGCCTTTGCAGCACAGTAATTGGCCTGTCCTGCATTTCCAAGAACGCCGGATACGGATGAGATATTGATGATCCTTCCGGATCTCTGCTTTAACATCTGACGGGAGATATGATGAATGCAGTTAAATACACCTTTTAAGTTGGTCTGGATCACTGCGTCAAAGTCCTCCTCGGACATCTTCATCACCAGATTGTCCCTTGTGATGCCCGCGTTATTTACAAGGATATCAAGACGGCCGTACTTTGCCACGATCCCGTCCAGCATCTCCTTGCTGCTGTTAAAATCGGAAACATTGCACTGCACTGCTTCCGCGATGCCTCCGGCCTCCCGGATCTCCTGTACTGCTTCCTCTGCCTTTGCAGCAGAGCCGTTATAATTTACGATTACTGTAGCGCCTTTTGCAGCCAGTGTCTTTGCAATCTGGCGGCCGATTCCGCGGCTTGCGCCCGTTACCAGTGCGATCTTTCCTTCCAGCATATCTAGTTCTCCTTTAAAGCTTCGATTACTTTGTCAATATCTTCTAATTTTTCTACATTCAGGCTCTTTACACTGCGATTGATCTTACGCATAAAGCCAGTCAGCGTACGTCCCGGTCCAATCTCGATAAAGGTATCCACGCCATCTGCCAGCATAGCCTCTACGCTCTGCTGCCATTTTACAGAAGAAGATACCTGACGGGTCAGAAGCTCCTTTACCGGAGCTGCCTCTGTCACATACTCTGCGGTTACGTTGGCAACATACGGGATCCTGGGAGCATTTACCTCTACTCCTGAAAGTACCTCTCCCAGCTTTTCTCCGGCTCCTGTGAGCATACCGGAGTGAAAGGGACCGCTTACATTCAGTAAAATGGCTCTCTTGGCTCCTGCTGCCTTTAAGCGCTCGCAGGCCTCCTCTACCGCAGCCTTCTTACCAGAAATAACGATCTGGCCCGGACAGTTGTAGTTGGCAATCCATACGCCTTCCATAGAAGAAGTGATTTCCTCGATCACAGAGGCATCCAATGCCAGAACAGCCGCCATAGCGCCTTCTCCTGCCGGAACCTCCTCCTGCATCAGGATTCCTCTCTGGCGCACTGTGCGGATTGCGTCATCCTCGCTCATCACGCCTGCTGCTGCCAGAGCGCAGTATTCTCCCAGGCTTAAGCCTGCCGCCACATCCGGATGGATCCCTCTTTCCTCCAGCACCTTCATCATGGCAATACTGGTTGTCACCATAGCTGCCTGGGTATATTCGGTAATATCCAGACGGTCATTAGGCTCAAAGCACAGCTCGGGAACAGAAAAGCCTAAAAGATCTGAGGCTCTGTCAAATACCTTTCTTCCAGTCTCTGTCTGCTCATAAAAATCCTTTCCCATACCGCAGGTCTGTGCGCCCTGACCTGGGAAAATAAATGCGATCCTGCTCATTTTTTACTCCCTGTTTAAAAGTTTCTTTGCCTGCTCCATCATCTCGTCGATCATTTCCTTACAGGTCTGCTCTTTGGAGATCATTCCGGCGATCTGGCCTGCCATTACAGTACCGTTCATTACATCGCCTTCCTGTACGGCCTTGCGCAAAGCTCCTAACGTCAGGTACTCCAGCTCCTCAAAGGACTTTCCTTCCTGCTCTAACTTTGTATACTCTCTTGTCATCTGATTTCTCAGACCTCTTACGGGATGGCCGTGGGTTCTTCCGGTTACTACGGAGTCAATATCCTTTGCCTTGATGATGCGCTGCTTGTAGTTTTCATGTACGGTCGATTCCTTTGCCACTACAAAGCGGGTTCCCATCTGAACCGCCTCTGCTCCCAGCATAAATGCCGCGGCAATGCCTCTTCCGTCTCCAATACCGCCTGCCGCAATGACAGGGATGGAAACTGCATCCACTACCTGGGGAACCAGGGTCATGGTAGTCTCCTCACCGATGTGGCCGCCGGACTCTGTTCCCTCTGCGATTACTGCATCAGCCCCATATTTTTCCATACGGCGGGCCAGTGCCACAGAAGCTACCACTGGGATTACCTTAACGCCTGCTTCCTTCCACATCTGCATATATTTCTCAGGATTTCCGGCTCCGGTGGTGACTACCTTAATGCCTTCCTCCACTACAACTCTTGCCACGTCATCTGCATGAGGACTTAAAAGCATTACATTAACGCCGATAGGGCGGTCTGTGAGCGCTCTTGCCTTGCGGATTTCCTCACGAACCACCTCTCCCGGTGCGTTTGCCCCGCCGATCAGCCCCAGGCCGCCTGCTGCGGACACGCCTGCTGCCAGGTTATGCTCTGCCACCCAGGCCATACCGCCCTGGATAATGGGGTATTCAATTCCTAACATTTCTGTAATTCTTGTTTTCATTGTCTTCCTTCCAATAGAGGAAACAGCGTGCTTCAATCCATCCACACGCCGTCCCTCTCATTTGCTTATGCAATTTTACACTCTGACCTTGAGGATCTTATGCCTCTACGCCGTGGTTCTTTAAGTACTCCATAACATCGCCAACTGTAGACATCTTCTCTAACTCCTCTGCCGGGATCTCTACAGAATACTCATCCTCTAAAGCCATTACCAGCTCAAAGAGATCCAGGGAATCAGCGCCCAGATCTTCCTTAAAAGAGGAAGCCTCTGTTACGGACTCAGCGTCTACACTTAACTGCTCTGCAATAATTTCTTTCATCTTCTCTAACATAATCTTTGTCTCCTTCTGACATATAAGTTTTATATTACAATTTAAATATTTACCATTATATTCACGAAATGTCCATGCCCTTTTTACAGGGCTTTACATTTTTTATCTTTTTTTAAGCATTTTGGTGATTTTTTACCGTCTTACCACTCCAAAAGCAGAGCTCCCCAGGTAAGACCTGCTCCAAATCCTGATAATACAATCCGCTCTCCGCGCTTTAACTTACCTGCCTGGTTCAGCTCGTCTAAAAGGATAGGAACAGAAGCTCCGGACGTATTTCCATAATGTTCCATATTCACAGGGAACTTTTCGATATCAACCTTCAGGCGTTTTGCAATGGATTCGATAATCCTGTAATTGGCCTGATGGATAATGAAATGGTCAATATCGCCGGTAATATATCCCGTGTCCTCCAGTACCTGGCTGATGCACTCCGGAACCTTCTTTACCGCGAACTTAAAGACCTCCTGTCCGTCCATAGCCATATATCCAAGCTCCGGTTTTCTTCCCAGAAGGAAGTTTCCATTGGAACGGGAGCCGCAGGTAAGCACTTCACCCTTTGCACCGTTTGAATGCATATTTAATCCCAAAACGCCTGTCTCGTCTGCGCTTACCACAGCTGCACCTGCTCCATCTCCGAATAAGACGCAGGTTCCGCGGTCTGTCCAGTCAACCAGCTTACTGAGCACATCTGCTCCGATCACAAGGGCAGTCCGGTATATTCCGGAGGAAATAAAGGCGTGGGCTGTACTGAGGGCAAAAACAAAGCCGGTGCAGGCTGCGCTGATATCATAGCAGGCCGCATGAATGGCTCCGATCTTTGCCTGTACCTCACAGGCCCCATTGGGAAAGCAGGAATCCGGTGATGAAGTAGCTAAGAGAATCAGGTCAATCTCCTCCGGAGCAATTCCGGCCTGCTCAATGGCTCTGGCTGCCGCTTTTGCCGCCATATCAGATGTACTGTCCTCTGTGGCGATCCGTCTTTCCCCTATGCCTGTACGGCTGCGGATCCACTCATCATTTGTGTCAACGATCTTTGACAGATCATCGTTTGTCACGATCTGCTCCGGCACATACGAGCCGGTTCCTATTATTCTGGTTGTCATTTTTATTTACCCGGCCCTGAATGAGCGGTTCAAATGATTCCGCCGCCTAAGGGCTGTACCTTCCTTTTCCAAAATACTTTGAATCTCAAAGTAATACTACAGGATTGCGTGTTTTTTGTCAAGCAATTTTCTCCAATGACATACCTTAAATCGTCGCATTTTACCCCATTTCTTCAAAAAGAATATTCCGAAAATTTACTATTTTATACCACAATTTACCAATTTACACTTTTCCATTTATTGACTTTATTTCTGTATTTTGTTACTTTAAAATCATAGAAGTCTATAAATTATACCTGTAAAGCGAGGAGGTCATATGATGAAAACCACAGGAGTAATCCGCAAGCTGGATGAGCTGGGCAGAATCACGCTCCCTATTGAATTAAGGAGAAGTCTTGACCTAGATGTCAAAGATGGACTTGAGATAACCGTTCAGGATGACTGTATTATCCTTAAAAAAGCGGAAAGCGCAGATATCTTTACCGGCAGCACCGAAGATCTGCTGGAATACGAGGGAAAGAAAGTTTCCCGAAGCTCCATTTTAGCTCTAGCGAAGCTGGCCGGGCTGAATGTATCAGAAGCCTGACAGAAAGCGGCAGTCTTTCAAAACTATATAAAAATATCCCCCTGTGCACGCTGAATGCGATATGCAGGGGGATATTTTGTTAATTACAGGGAAAGCTTCCCCCGGATCGCCCTATGGTCGTAGGAGTCTCCCACTCCATCTACCTGAGCGATCACAGGAACACCATACATTTCTGAAATGATCCTGCCCGCTCCACAGAAGGTATCACCGTGACGCTGCATATTTCCGGATACGATCACGCCCTTTAAATAAGAATGATTCTCTTTTAAGAACGCTGTCACAACAGGCGGCACAACGCCTCTGCCATCCGTATAGGTAAAAAGAATGAAGTCCTGATCCATGGTTTCCGTACCATCCTTTATCTTCATCGCCTCTAATCCAAGAACGTGAACCAGTTCCTCTACATTTCCACTGCGTGACGCATATACGTATTTCATAAATTCTAAATCCTCCTGTTCGATTCTCTTTTTTTATTTCCCCTGCTTCGCAAATGACTCTTCAGGCTTATAAAAAATCTTGCCATATGGGAAGCAAGTATGATCCCCAGAGCAATGGCTCCTGCCTCTGTGAGCACCAGCCCTGAGTAAGTTCCAAATTCTTCCTGATATCCCTGCACCAGATAATACATGGTATAGTAAAGGGCTTCTCCCGGAACCTCCGGAATCAGCATGGGCACAAGCAAAAGAATGACCGGCGTGCGCAGCATTCTGGCAAGAACCTCACTTAAGGCCGCCACAAAAAGGCTGGCTGCCAGAAGACCGGTAAATATACTGCATCCCATCGCCCTGCATACAAGGTATACCGCCCAGCCGGCGCCGCTTCCAAGGGCGATCACAGCCAGCTTTCTGCCCCGGACGCCAAAAAGGACTGCAAAACCGACGGAACCGATCATTCCCATAATGGTCTGAATTACCGAAAAGCTCATATTGCCCCTCCCAAAATGATAACACCGGCAAAGCCTATGGCTACTGCAACTGCTTTTAAAAGCGCCTCACTCATATTCAGCAGCCCACTGATCATATCTCCGTTTATCATATCTCTCAGAGAGTTGGTCAGCTGAAGTCCGGGGATTACCAGCATAATATCGCCAATCATAATTTTATCCGGCTGCACACCGATTCCCGCCCTTACCAAAAGAAGTACCGATATTGCTGTTACTGCACTGCAGAACATATTCTGAATAATGGTATTCAGCCTTAAAACTGCACTTCCGTGAAGGGTAGCATACAAAATGGCGCCTGAAAGAGCTGCCGCTATGCCGTCCATCAGAGTCCCTCCGAAAAAGACAGACAGGGAGGAAGCAATCATCATGTGCATTGCCAGCTCCAGGCCTACGGAAATCCTTTTTCCGTTTTTTATCGCGTCCAGTCCTGCCTTCAGTTCATTCAGTCCTGCCGGATCGGCGCAGATTCTGCGGGACAACTCATTTACCTTTGCCACTTTTTCAAGATCTGTGGTTCTCGTCCGGATGCGCCTTGTCTGGGTCATGGTCCTTCCATCTGAAAGCATGGCTGTGACAATGATACTGGAGGTAATGGTAAATACATCTGCCCGAACAAAGCCGTACGCCATGCACAGTCTGGTAATCGTATCCTCTACCCGGCTTACCTCTGCACCGTGCATGGCAAGCAGTTCTCCTGCATCCATAATCGCTGTCATAAGATAATTCATCCGGTCATACTCATTTTCACTGAAAATCATTTCTCTGCTCATCTTTATATCATCCTCAGACAGCTGGGCTTCCGGTTACAGCAGCCCCTGATACACGTCCCTTTTCGATATCCCCCGGTCCTTTGCAACCGCCTTCATGGCCTCTTTTTTATCCATCCCCTGAGCCAGATAATGCTCCATATGCTCTTCCAGCGTCAGGGCTTCCCAGGACTGCCTTACTTCTTCCTGAATTTCCTGAACAGAACGCCCCCGGATAACGATTACGCACTCACCCTTAGGTTCTTCCTCCTCATATACGGCCAAAGCCTCCGTAAATGACGTTCTCCAGGCACTTTCAAACCGCTTTGTCAGCTCTCGGCAGATGGTGATATCCCTGTCTCCCATTGCCTCGTACAAATCCTTAAGGGTACTCTTTAAATGGTGGGGCGCTTCATACAGGATAATGGTCCTGGTTTCATTTTTCAGTTCTTCCAAAATCCTCTGGCGCTCCTTTTTGTCGCTCTTTTCCGCAGGCAGAAAAGCCTCAAAGCAGAAACGGCGGGTGGGAAGCCCCGACATGGTAAGAGCCGTAATACAGGCAGCAGGTCCCGGAAGGGAGGTCACTGCAATCCCGGCCTCATAGCACTGGCGTACCAGCTCTTCTCCCGGATCGGAAATACCCGGTGTTCCCGCATCGGTAATCAGGGCAATATTTACCCCTTCCTTCAGCTTTTCCACCAGATATTTTGCCTTGTCTACCTTATTGTATTCGTGATAGCTGGTCATAGGTGTCTTTATCCCCAGATGGTTTAACAGCTTAATGCTGTGGCGGGTATCCTCTGCCGCGATCAGATCCGCCTCTTCCAGCGTCCGCACAACCCGGTAGGTGATATCCTCCAGATTTCCAATAGGCGTTGCACACAAATATAAAATTCCTGCCATGATCACAGCTCCTTTCAGTATCCGTAGGTAGTCCGTATTTCTTCGGAATATTCTCCGTTTTCGTCAAACACGATCACCGGCGCTTCTGCCTTTAAGAGAGCGCCGCCTCCGCGGACTGCCTCAATCAGCACCATATTGGCCTCTCTGTCCCTGTACGGGTGGACAAACTTCATCCGTTTGGGCTCCAGACCGTGTTTTTTCATGGTTTGAATGATCTCAATCAGCCGTCTTGGCCTGTGTACCATGTAAAAACGTCCCCCAGGACGCAGCAGGCAGGTTCCCTCCCGCACCACATCCTCCAGGGTACACAGCACCTCATGGCGGGCAATGGCCTTGGCATCTCCAGGGTTCTTGATGCCGTGAGCGTCATTCATATAGGGCGGATTGCTGGTCACCACATCAAAAGAAGCCCGGGCAAAGAGCGTCCCGGCCTCCTTTATATCACCTGTTACAATATCCACCCGTTCCTCCAGATGGTTGTATGACACGCTTCTGCGGGCCATATCAGCGGATTCCTCCTGGATTTCCAGTCCTGTGAAATGTTCTCCCTCTGTTTTGGCGCTTAAAAGAATAGGAATGATTCCTGTTCCCGTTCCCAGGTCCAAAGCCCGTTCCCCCTTCTTTACCGCCGCAAAGCCAGAAAGAAGCACCGCATCCATTCCAAAACAGAATGCGCCTTTTCTCTGGATAATTCCATAATGATTCCTCTGCAGATCATCAATCCTCTCGTCATCCCGCAGACGGATCCCGCCTGTTTCAGTCCAGGTATGCTCCTTATTTATCATTGAGCTTTGACTTTCCTTCCTTTTTCTCCAGTGCTTCCAGTTTTTTCAGCTCTGTATCCGTATTTGCGCTGTCTTTAGACGGCCGCTCCCCGTTTTTGCCCTTTTTCTTTCTGGGCTTAAACTTCAGCTCCTCTACCTTGTACTCGCGGATTTCCTTCTCGTCCCGGTCAACCACTACCACAACCTTTACAAGCTGACGCAGTACATTGACGCTGTGTACCTCTCCCTTTAAGCCGTCTGCCGTTGTCACATAGTCTCCAATGGCCGGGAGCCTGCTGTTTAATACCTCGTATGTCTCTTCCTCATTTTTCAGGCAGCACATAAGGCGGCCGCAGACGCCGGAAATCTTGGTGGGATTTAAGGAAAGATTCTGTTCCTTTGCCATCTTGATGGACACCGGAATAAACTCGGACAGATAAGAATGGCAGCACAGGGGCCTTCCGCAGATTCCGATTCCGCCCATGATCTTTGTTTCATCCCTCACGCCTACCTGGCGCAGCTCAATCCTTGTCTTAAATACGCTTGCAAGATCCTTTACAAGTTCTCTGAAATCAATCCTTCCGTCTGCTGTAAAGTAAAACAGCACCTTATTATTATCAAAGGTATATTCCGCATCAATCAGCTTCATATCCAGCTTGTGCTTGCGGATCTTTTCCTGACAGGTCTTAAATGCCTCTTTTTCCTTTTCCTTGTTCCGGGTTTCCACTGCCCGATCCTCATCGGTAGCCATCCGGATCACCGGTTTTAACGGAGGCACAACCTTTCCTTCCTCCACCTCACGGTTTCCAAGCACTACATAGCCGTACTCAATCCCTCTGGCTGTTTCAACGATCACATGATCGCCGGTCTTTATATCACGGCCCGCAGGGTCAAAATAGTAGATTTTGCCCGCAGTCCGAAAACGAACGCCGATAACTGTCAACATCATTCCTCCTGTATTTACGCTTACTCTCAATTCTCTTTCATGGTAAGGAGCATCAGTTCCATCACAAGCTCCATATTTACATTGGCATCCAGACGTACTCTGGCCTTGTCAATGGCTGCCAGTATCCGTTCCAGACCCTCATATCCGCTTAAAGCCGCAACCTGCTTTACAGTAGAAAATTCATCCTTAAAGATCAAAAGGTTAATGTCCTTAGTTGTCTTATACATCAGAATATCCCTGTACCACATCTGCATAAAATCCAGGCAGTCATGAAGATCCAGATTATCATCCTTTAATTTACGGATATAATTTAACAGCTCAGAGATATCCATATCCTTCAGATGCTTTAAGAGATGAAGAATTTCCTCATACATAATCTTAAAATCCTCCGAATCTGCCAGATGAATCGCCTTTCCCAGATTTCCCCTGGCAAATGCAGCATAGATCTCAGCCTGTGCTTCTTCCACCTTCAGCGACTGGATCAGATATTCTTTTACCACCGAATCACGCAGGGGCTTTAACTTCAACTGCACACATCTGGAAAGAATAGTGGGAAGAAAGGCGTCCTGATTCGTGGTAAGAAGCAGAATTACCGCATAAGAGGGCGGCTCTTCAATAGTCTTAAGAAGGGCATTCTGAGCCTGAACCGTCATTTTTTCCGCTTCATCTACGATGTAGATCTTATAATAGCTGCTGTAGGGCCGGATCATAATGGTATTATTAATCTGCTCCCGGATCTCATCCACGCCAATACTGGCTGGCTTTTCATGAGTCACATAAATCAGATCCGGGTGATTACCCGAAAGCACCTGTCTGCAGGCATGACACTGCATACAGGGCTCCGGCTTTCCCTTTTCACACAAAAGGCTCAGTGCAAAGGCATTTGCAAGGGATTTTCGCCCCATTCCCGCTTCGCCGCTGAGTATATACGCATGAGAGACCTTGCCTGTTTCCACTGCATTTTTAAAATGCTCCTTGATCTGCTCATGTCCCAGAATATCCTTAAAAACCAGCATCTGCCATACCCCCTTTGGTTGCTTTTTATGCTTTAACCAGTATAACATAAGTTAATTTTGATGTATAGCCTTTTCATATGGCAAAAGCCGGTACAGGCCGCGCTTATTGGCGGCCTGTACCGGCTTTCCGACTGTTTTTATTAACCTTAAACTATGCCAGATACTTCTTCAGAACGTTTCTGACAGCTCCCGGGCCTGCAATTTCTTCTAAGAACATCTCTTCGATCCGCTCTCCGATACCTGCTTCATAAAGATCAATTCCGAAAATATTTGCATTTGATAAAATGCTCTTTAACTGGCCGGTATAGGTCTCCGGCTTTCCTACCACAATTCCCTCCAGCTGCTTTGTCAGCTCAGGAACCATAGGATCTGCAGACAGCTCAAATGCCTTGCCTTCATCATCGACTGCCAGAAGGTAACGGCACCAGCCTGCGATTGCCAGCGGAATTGCAGTCAGTTTCTTCGCATCGCCATACTGTGCTACATAAGACTTGATGGTCTCACCATAACGGATACCAACCTTCTGGGATGTATCAGTTGCGATACGCTGAGGTGTGTCAGGCATAAATGGATTAGGGATTCTTACCTGAATTACTTCATTTACAAAATCTACAGGAGAAAGGATGCCTGGATCCGTAACAACCGGCATACCCTCTACAGGACCAATCTGATGTACAAGCTTATTCAGCTGCTCATCCTTCATCTCATCTGCAATCAGATCATATCCCAGTACACAGCCGTAAACGGCAAGAGCAGTATGGAGCGGATTCAGACAGGTTGTTACCTTCATGCGCTCTACCTTATTTACTGTATCGCGGTCTGTCATATATACGCCGGCCTTTTCAAGTGCAGGTCTTCCGTTGGGGAATTTGTCCTCGATTACCAGATACTGAGGTCCCTCTGCATTAACAAAAGGTGCAATATAGGTCTTCTTGGAAGTAATAACCGGGGCCATATCCTCAATTCCGGCCTTTTCCAGCTCCTGGCATACAGAATCAGCAGGTCTTGGGGTAATCTTATCAATCATAGACCATGGGAAGGAAACCTGTGCCTCATCTGTGATATAAGCCACAAACTCTTCTTCTACAAAGCCCTTCTTGCTCCACTCTTTTGCCATAGTTACGATGGAGCTCTGAAGCTTCTCGCCATTATGAGAGCAGTTATCCATGGAAACTACTGCCAGAGGATACTTTCCTGCCTTATAGCGCTCATAAAGCAGAGCACATACAACTGCCATAGCAGAACCGGCTTTGTCTGGTCCATTGTCAATATCTGCCTGAATAAACGGGAAATAAGAGCCATCTGCTCCCTTTAAAGCATATCCCTTCTCTGTAATGGTAAATGAAATCATCTGCAGGCCAGGATTTACAAAAATTTCCTTCAGACGGTTCCACTGGGATGCGTCGTTAGACTGTGCCTTGATTGCCTCTGTCAGAGAGCCCAGCACTCTCTTATCAGTTGAACCGTCAGCCTTTAAGGTAACGGCCAGAACCAGATTGTCATAGGGTGCATAAATCTTGTCAACAACATCAAAATCGAAAGTTTCAACACAGGTAATTCCCTTTGAAGCTTCGCCATTTGCAATTAAAGTATCTGCAATGCCGCCGATAAAGATACGGAAGATATTTCCGGCTCCAAAATGAACCCAGACCGGAGACTTCTTTGTTTCTTCTGCAACTGCTGCAATGTCATATGCAGGAAGAGCGACTCCCGCTTTCTCCCACTGTTCTTTTTCTTTTAAGCCGTTTAATGTTAATTTCATTCTTAACCCCTCTTTGCGTTCTTGTCAATTGCTTCCCAAAGACCCTGAAGATAGCAGGCTCCCAGCGCTCTGTCATACAGACCATATCCCGGCATAGCAACTTCGCCCCAGATCATTCTTCCGTGGTCAGGACGGATGCAGCCGTCAAATCCGGTGTCGTATAAGGTCTTCATGATCTCATACATATCCTTAGAGCCGTCAGAGGACAGGTGAGCAGCCTCCTCGAAATCTCTGTCGCTGTTATACTTTACATTTCTTACATGGGCAAATGGGATTCTGCCCTTTGCCATACGGATAATCTCACAGATATCATTTTCAGGATTGGAACCCAGGGAACCTGTACACAGAGTTAAGCCGTTGTATGGCTTGTCTACTGCCTTTAACAGACGCTCAATGGTTTCCTTATTTCTCACGATTCTTGGAAGTCCGAAAATAGGCCATGCGGGATCATCCTGATGAATACCCATATGGATATCGTATTTCTCACATACAGGGCCGATTGCCTCCAGGAAGTATACCAGATTGTTGAACAGTTTCTCTGAATCTACATCTTTATATGCATCAAATAATGCTTTCAGCTTTTCAAGACGCTCTGGCTCCCAGCCTGGCATCACAAAGCCATTGGACATCTTTTCGATAGACTCTCTCATATGCTCAGGATCGATCTGATCAATTACGTCCTGATTATATGCGAGAACTGTAGAGCCATCCGGTCTCTTTCTTGCAAGATCAGAACGGGTCCAGTCAAATACAGGCATAAAGTTGTAGCATACCATGTGAATGCCTGCTTTTCCCAGGTTCTCAAGGGTTGTAATATAGTTCTTAATATGCTCGTCACGCTTTTCAGTTCCGATCTTAATATCATCGGAAACGTTCACGGACTCGATACCCATAATAGACAGGCCTGCATCCTCAACAGTCTTCTTTAACTCTGCGATCTCTGCCTCTTCCCATACCTCTCCAGGCATCTTTCCCATAAGAGTTGTGATAACTCCCTTTACTCCCGGAATCTGGCGGATCTGCTCCAGAGTTACACTGTCATAGCCTGGTCCATACCAACGTAATGTCATGTTCATAATGTTCTACCTCCATATGTTAAATTTTGTTGCTTCATCATTTTGGGCCTGATAACGCTCTTACTTGTATGGTAGTATAAAATTTCAATTTGTTCAATATGTAATTTTTTATAAAAATTAACCTTTTAGTTTATTAATTCTGTACATATTATTTTTTATACCTCTCTTATATTGACTTTTGTCCCATAGGGTTTTAGTATAGGTAGTATGTAAGTTGTTTAATAAAACCTGCTATATTTCAAAAGGAGAGTGTGTGTTAATGAAAGCTGTACAAATCGTAAAGCCTGAAGACCTGAGAGTAATCGACATTGAAAAGCCTGTTATTGACGAAAAAAACAATGTTCTTGTAAAAATGACCGCTGCCGGCATCTGCGGTTCTGACATGGGTATCTACCATGGTACAAATGCTGCAGCAACCTATCCACGTATCATCGGACACGAGATGGTAGGCCGTGTTGACCAGGTTGGATCAAATGTCAAAAATCTGAAAGTAGGAGACCGTGTAATCATCAATCAGGTAACCAGCTGCGGCCACTGCTATCCCTGCCGCAAAGGACGCGGAAATGTATGCGATAATCTTGCTATCCGTGGCGTGCATATTGACGGAGGCTACCGCGAATTTATAGCTGTTCCTGAAAGCGACTGCTATGTTTTACCCGATTCCCTTTCTGATACGGACGCCATTATGATCGAGCCTACTACCATCGGGATCCAGTCCTGTACACGGGCTCAGCTGGAAAAAGATGATATGCTTCTGATCTATGGATCCGGAGCACTGGGCAGCACGATCTTAAAGGTAGCCCGTCTTCTCTGCGACCATATCATCGTAGCTGATATCATGGATGACAAGCTGGAACTTGCCAGACAGAACGGTGCTAAATACACCATCAATCCGCTGAAAGAGGATCTTACAGAAAAAATAAAAGAATATACAGAAGGCCATGGAAGCACCGTTTCCATCGACTCTGCCTGCACCAAGGATTCCCTCATTACTCTTTTAAAGGCAACTGGAAATGCCGGAAGAGTAATTACCATGGGCTTTTCAGTAGCTCCTACCGAGGTAAATCAGTTCCTGATCACCTCCAAGGAACTGGATGTCCGCGGTTCCAGACTTCAGAATCATATGTTCGGCAAAGCAATTGAACTGATCAACGAAGGCAAGCTTGATCTGAACGGTACTGTGTCACATACCTTCCCTCTGATCCGCGCTCAGGAAGCCTTTGACTTTAATGACAGCCATGATCCTTCCATCCGCAAGATTGCCCTTACCTTTGATTTCTAATTATCACATTTAAAGAAGGGATACATCATGAAAATTTTAGAACGGCAGTCTTCTGAAAAGGCTCGTTCCTACGCTATACGCGTACTTCTTTACAACATCACTGCCCTGGAACTGCCTCCGGGAAGTTCCGTCAGCGAAAACGAAGTATCTTCTGTCATGAACATATCCCGAACCCCTGTGCGGGAAGCTCTTATCGAGCTTTCCCGCATGGATCTTGTAGATATTCTTCCCAAACGGGGCAGTTTTATTTCCAAAATCGATTATGGATTGATTGAAGAATCTCGTTTTATGCGTCTCGTACTTGAGACAGCAATTGTGAAGCTTGCATGCGAACAGGGAATCTCATCCTATTATATGGAGCTGTTAGAGAAAAATCTCCGACAGGAATCTTCTCTGTCCAATACACAGGATTTCTCAGTCCAGCTGGAGCTTGACAATCATTTTCATCAGCTTCTTTTTGAATCTGTAGGAAAATCCAGAACCTTTGACATTATCTACTCCCAGATGATCCATTTTGACCGTCTCCGTATTCTGTCTTTAAAATCCTGGCAGGATGCGCGGGTAGTAAAAGACCATCAGAATATTCTGTATGCCATCCGTCAAAAAGATTCTGAATTGGCGGAAATGCTTATCACCCGCCACTTGACACGGTTTCAAGTAGAAAAAGCAGAGCTGACCAAACGTTATCCTGATTACTTTACGCTGTAATAAAACGGGCGTGTGAAAAACTTACGTTTTCTCACACGCCCGTTTCTGTTTTATACGGTTTTATCTACTTTTACAACTACCTTCATGTAGTTACCCGGATTCTTTTCAATATCCCGAATCGTCTCCGGTGCCTCATCCAGAGAAATAGTCTTGGTTAAAATCTTAGCCACATCTACCTTCTTTGTGTAAATCAGCTCGATCGCCTCTTCAAATTCTCCTGCACTTGTACGTGCTCCGCGAATATCAATTTCCTTACGCGTTATGATATCGGTAGGAATTGAGGTCTCTCTTGGAGGCCAGCCGGTAAGAGTAATTCTTCCTGCGTTGCTGACAAGATCAAGGCTGGAACGAATTGCTGCATTGGATCCGCTGCACTCCATAACCTGCTGAGCCATCATTCCGCCTGTAATTTCACTGACTCTTGCAGCCGCATCTTCTTCTCCGGAATTGATTACATACTCAATACCCAGCTCCTTTGCAAAATCCAGACGCTCCTGAACAAGATCCAGAAGAATTGCATGTGCACCGTAAGCCTGTGCGATCATACCTGCCAGCAGACCAATAGGTCCTGCTCCGATGATCGCGCAGTACTCCCCTGCCTTTAATCCGCCTCTGTGGATTCCGTGAAGAGAAATAGTAAGAGGTTCTGCCATTGCAGCATCTGTCCAATCCATATCTTCCGGCATCTTTACCAGCATATCTGCCGGATGGCAAAAATACTCTGCCATGCCGCCGTCAATATGTACACCCAAAACCTTAAGGCTTGTACAGCAGTTTGTACGTCCGATAGAGCATGGATAGCACTCTCCGCAGTAAATGTATGGATCAACAATAACTTTATCGCCTGGTTTTAATCCCTTAGGATTATCTGCTGGAATTTCCTCTACGATACCAGCCAGCTCATGTCCAATGATCCTTGGGTAGGATACCAGTGTATTGGTTCCGCGGAAAGCACCTATATCACTTCCGCAAATACCAGCTGTAACAATACGGATCAGCGCCTCGCCCGGTCCCGGAACAGGCTTTTCCAGCTCTACACAATCTACATTTCTGGGTTCTTTCAGTTTAATTCCTTTCATTTTTCTCCTCCATTATTAAAGTGCGACTTTTACGACAACCTTTTTAACAAAGCATGGCCCGCCAGCCTGGCATCTTGGTTTATGAGCATCTTCAGGAGCAACGATGATCATATCTCCCTCTTCCAAAAGAACGGTTCCGCTTAACTCCGGCTCCTCATAGAAGATCAGATCATTTTCCTCAATGCGTTCCTTTACTTTAAGGCCATCTCTCTTGCAGATACCGAACTGCTCTTTTCCCTTTGCAACATACTGAATATCAAAGTATTTTTCATGGGTTTCAAAAAAACCTGTATCTGCCGGAATTGTAGTATATTCCTGAATGTTGGCTACTACTGTATCACCCATAATAGGATAGCTTCCTGCAGGCAGTGCATTGATATCTGTTTCTGCCAGCCACTTATAGGCACAGGTAAATTTCTCTTCCAGGTAATTATACTTCTCTGCAATACTTATATTTGAAAAAAACATAGTGATTCCTCCTGTTTTTATTTGCTTGCTATATCAGTCGTAGACATATCTCCTGACGCCAGGGAACAAAGCTGCTTCCAGATTGCCTCGTCTACATGAATCCCCTTCTTCATGCTTTCTTCCCGTACCGCCAAAGTCCTCTCTCCCGGATAGCTTACGCTTCCGCCTTCGCGCTCAGGATGAGCTTTTTTAACCGCATCAATCCTCCGGTTCAGCATATCCTGGATTTCATCTTTGGAGCCAAACAGATAGGGATCATATGCAATAAAGATCTGGCAGCAGTTCGTACAGCTGCCTTTTGCCTGTATATCCATATCCGTTCCGCTCATTCCATTGGCCATAAGCGCTGCAGCCATATCCAAAGCAAGAGCCATACCGCTTCCTTTCCAGTATCCCATAGGAAGCCCCCGCATGGTTTCCTCTATGGCGCCCGGATCGCAGGTCAGATTTCCATCCTTATCAAATCCTCCCGGATAGGGAAGCTGCTTTCCCGCCAGACGATAAACTCCCAACTTTCCATAAGCGTACAGACTCATAGCCATATCAAGGATAAGCGGGCCATCCTCCCTTGGAATCGCCATACAGAACGGGTTGTTTCCCACACTGCGCTTATCGCTTCCCCACAATGGCATACAGCTTTCCGCATTAATCCAGCTCATACCCATAAAGCCTGCTTCAGCCATTTTCCATACATAGGTTGCGCCTCTCATCCAATGAGTAGTGTTTTTCAGGGCAACACAGCCAATCCCATGTTTTTTCGCCAGCTCTACAGCTCTGTCAGCACAAAAGAGCGCATTGGTAATGCCAATCCCCAGTTGTCCGTCATAATTTTCCACTGCGCCCTTTGCACCTGCAAACTGAGGCTCGCCTTTAATGTTAACCCATCCCTTTTGAACATATTCCACAAATCTGGGAATTCGATTCAGTCCATGGCTTTCTACCCCATCAGCACTGGACTGAATATGAACAGCTGTACATATCTCAGCCTTTTCTTCTGTAAGTCCCAGATTCAGGAAAATCTGCTTTACATCCTGCTTTAATTTGTCATAAGGAACACGAACCCCCATATTTCCTCCCGGATTTACTTACTTGCAATGTCCTTTGTTTCCATATTGCCTGCAGCCAGAGCACAGATCTGCTCCCAGATTGCCTCGTCCACAGAAACTCCGTCCTTCATGCTCTTTTCGCGAGTGGAAATCGTTCTCTGTCCAGGACAGCTTACATGTCCGCCTTCATGCTCCGGATGAGCTGCGTTTGCAGCATCAACACGCTTGTTCAGCATAGCCTGAATTTCTTCTTTGGAACCAAACAGATAAGGATCATATGCAATAAAGATCTGGCAGCAGCCTGTGCAGCTTCCACGATTCTCATTGTCCATATCTGTTCCGCATTTGCCGTTTGCCATAAGAGCAGCAGCCATATCCAGTGCAAGAGCCATGCCGCTTCCCTTCCAGTATCCGGTAGGAAGAATTCTCTTACTGTCCTCAATTGCTCCCGGATCGCTGGTCAGATTTCCGTCCTTATCAAAGCCGCCCGGATAAGGAAGCTGCTTTCCTGCCAGACGGTATACGCCCAGCTTTCCATATGCATACTGGCTCATTGCCATATCAAGCACAATAGGGCCATCCTCTCTTGGAATTGCCATACAGAATGGATTGTTTCCAACGCTTGGCTCGTCGCTTCCCCACAATGGCATACAGCTTTCTGTGTTGATCCAGCTCATACCCATAAAGCCTGCCTCAGCCATCTTCCATGCATAGGTGCCGCCTCTCATCCAGTGAGTCGTATTTTTTAAAGCAACACAGCCAATTCCATGCTCTTTCGCCAGCTCTGCAGCCCGCTCTGCACAGAAAAGAGCATTTGTAATACCGATGCCCAGCTGACCATCATAATTCTCCACAGCACCTTTGGCTCCTACAAGCTGAGGCTTTCCTTCCAGATTGATCCATCCCTTCTGAACATATTCCACAAATCTGGGAATACGGTTCAGTCCATGGCTCTCAACGCCGTCTGCACTGGACTGGGTATGAATTGTAGCACAGGTCTCGGCCTGCTCTTCTGTAAGGCCCAGATTTAAGAATGCCTGTTTTACGTTTTTCTTTACTTCCTCATAAGCAACGCGAATACTCATATCGTTTCTCCTTTATTTTTTATACAGGCTCCCCTTCTTCACAGCAGGGAATTTTGCCTGCGTATTCCATTATCTCTTCATATAAACCGCTGGCTTCCTCCGGCGAATAGCCATATACCAGAAACACATCCATCACATAAGGGGAGTATGGAATTCCCGTGATAGCCTGGGCAAAGGCCATTGCGGCAATTTCACTTAAGGCAATCACCGTGGAGTCATTATGCAGAGGTCCCAATGACCAGAGCCGGATCTTTTCCTGTTTTGTAAAAATCTCATCCTTATATTTTTCTTCTACAAAATGAAACAGCTCATGAGCCAGCAAAAGGCCTTTGATATCCAGCTGTTCAGTTAAAACCTCTTTCACTTCAGGACGCTCTGTAAATTTGTGCGCCTTCTTCACAGCATCCATGTAAATCTTTATATTGCCCGGTTCCCGGAATTCTGCAAACAGAACCCTGTCTGCATTTTCCGGAAACGTAGGATACTCTACCTTCAGCCCCATAGCTGCCGATAATTCCTCAGGACTTCGGACACCGTAAAGGCAGCAAATCTTCTCAGCATACTCTCTGCCGCAGCAAACAGCCTGCTTCATCCAGCTTTTTCGCTGCCCGTCATCAAACTTTCCATTCAGCGGCTCTCTGGAAAAAGCATATGCATACATATCCTCTATCGGAATGGATGTCAGATCCTGAAGCATACGGACCAGAGGACGTACCTTAAAATGAGGACGTTCGTATCTTACCGGTCTCTGCTTTCCAAAAAGTCCGTCTGTAATGGGCTTTAAAGCTTCCTGAACCTTATTTCTGTCCATAACTGCTTATATCTCCGTAACTGAACCTACGATAATAATCTCCTCATCAGGCTCTCTGTCTCCCAGATCCAGATCCATCAGCAGGAAGATCTGCTCCAGATCAATTGCGCTGTAATCTCCTACTCTTGGACCTACGCATACAAAGAAATCAGGACGAAGAATGGAGTCTGTCTTAAATACGGCAGCCTCTTTCCAGATTGTTTCCACTACTTCTTTGTAATCGCGGACCGGACATTTTACAACCATACCGTTGGAGCACTGAACCTTGATAAAGCCCTTCTTATCAACAATACGCAGAGGATTCTTTCCCTCTCTCTCTCCCTGGTATACATAGAACTTGTCCGTCTTCTCTGCCAGGTGAATCTGGCTTACCTTTGATCCAAAATCCTGTGTAGCCAGTTCCAGAGCCTCTGCCTCATCACACTCTTTCAGAAGATCCGTTGTCTTTACTTCTGTAGATCCTGTTGCGATTGCTGTTACCTTACCGGTCTGACTGTCGATTTCAATATGCACCTCTACCGTATCAGGTGATGCGCCGGAGCTTACCGCCGCGTCAGCCGCCTCTTTCTTAATCTCGCGGATATCATCCTGAGTCGGATTGGGGATCACTCGCTCTACTACGTCACGGACCATGGAAAGCGCAACGCCGATAGAGGAAATAACCTCAGCATTCTCCGGAATGCTGTACTGCAGTCCCATCTTTCCTGCACAGTAAGGTACAAGAGACGCTGCTCCGCCTCCGCAGCCTACCAGCTTCATGCTGTCATGATCCAGCTGATACTTCTCAGCCAGAGCGTTGATGCAGGCATTTACCTTCTCATAATCCTTATCCAGAATCTGTGTTGCAAGCTGCTCTACAGTGATTCCAAGCTTATCTGCTACAGGCTGCATTGCTTTGCGGGCTGCATTGGCATTTCCATAAGCAAAATACTTCTTATCGATCAATCCCAGAACATTGGCTGCACAGGTATTGGTAAAGCAGATACGCTTTCCGTTCTTTAAACGGATTGTAACGTAATCAGCAGGATCGCTTGGTTTCGGTCTTACCATCTCGATCTGCGGATCAACAATCTCCTCCTCAGGAGTAAAACATGCGTATTCGCAGCCTGCGATATGAGCAGAACGAGGACCTACGTCTACTACTTCCTTGTCATTGATACGAACCATAGAACCGCCGGCACATCCAAGAATGCGGACATCCAAAGAACTGATATATGTATCATGGCCTCCGATCTGGGCATAGTCTACACCGGGACGGCCATTCTTGATTACACCGATATTGGTTGTTGTTCCACCTACCTCAAAGTAAATGGCATTGGATGCTCTTAAGTACATCAGAGATCCCATAACAGATGCGGCGGGGCCGGATAATGCAGTTAAAATCGGACGCTTACGCATCTCGTTAATCTCCATAACACCGCCGTCGCCTCTCATGATCATCAGTGGAACCTGAACGCCTGCTTCTCTTACAGAAGACTCTGTTGCGTTTGCAGTTGCCATCATCTTAGGAAGGATGGACGCGTTAATTGCAGCTGTACGGGTACGTCTTGTAAGTCCATACAGTTTTGTAATATCAGAAGCCATACTAACCGGCACATTTTTCTTTTCTGCACAGTCATGGATCATCATTTCCTCATCCATGCTGTCTACGCCAAAGGCCATAGAAGCAACAATTACCTGTGCGCCCTGGCTGATCAAGTCATCAATATTTTTATTGATCACTTCCTCCGTCAGCATCTTTTTCTTAATGAAGGTATTAAATACCTTGATCATTCTGCCAACTTTTTCATCCAATACAATATCCTTCAAAGCCAGCTGACGCTTTGCAAGAAATCCTTCCAGACCGCCTCCCGCTACGCCAACTACACCTACATTTGCCACGTCGCCCTCAATAAAAGCATTGGTAGCCTGAGTAGTAGAATGGGCTACGAACACTACATCTTCCGGTGCAATGTCATTTTCCCGCATACAATTCTGAAAACTCTGAACAACACCGGCAGCAACGCCGTTCTTGTCATCGTGGGTTGTCTTTACTTCATTTTTTCCAATAATTTCGTGAGTTTCATTGTCCATTGCTACGCATTTTGTGTAGGTTCCACCTACGTCAATACCCATGCGGACAGCTCTGTGCTTACGTTCTGCCATACTTCCCATATCCTTTCAATTTGATTATTCCATTAAATTTTCAGAAACATACTAAAGGGGCTGCGGGCGCATCCAGAGCGCCCGCAGAATAAAGATATACATTGTTTGAGAGATTTTATTGCAAGATTAGATGAACCATTCAGCGCCAAGTCCGGCAAGCATGATAAATGCTGCCGCATACTGAAGGACACCTGTCAAATATGCATTTGGAATTGATAATTTCAAGAAGTCCTTAGAATCAACCTTGGTGTAAGCCAATCCCCATGCAACCCAGGACTGTGTAATACAGCATCCGATGTTAACCGTGATTGTAGGAATTGCAAATACTGCATATAAGAATGGAACTGAGAAGGAAGCCACATTGGAAAGAACGCCTAATGTAGCGGCGCCGCAGCCTACCAGAGTCATAGGGCCACGGAACAGTCCCATAAACAGCAGGGCTGCAAATGCAATACATACAACAAGCTCGCTTCTGGGCATGATTCCGCCAAGAACGACCTTAAAATAAGGAGATGCATAGGATGCTACTGTGTTGAACATCGGCAGTGTAAGAAGGAAGCCTACCAATGGAGCGGTGTCTACAACGCCGTCATAATACAGCTTATTTACCAGCTGGCAATTCTCCTTAAATGTACCCTTCATCTTTCCGCACAGGAACAGAGCTGCAAAACCGGCAATTACGAAGCCGCCGATAACGGAAAAATCAAGCCAGATCTTTAAGATAACAGGAACAATCGGAAGGATCAGAGTATAGAACGGAGCGTTCTTCTGATCTGCAGTGCCTCTTGTCTGGGCAGCCCATGCGTGGCTGGTCTTTGAGGATTTAAGGTAAACTGCGGAAAGAACAGTTGTAGCAACAAGCATGATCAGCAGAGCTGCAAGACCCCAGTGGCTTACATACCATCCCAGAGTAAAGTCAGGCATCTGATCCGGCTGGATAAAAAAAGCGCGGTACTGTGCAAAGTTAACAGGATTTAAATAAATACCTGCTGCAACAGAACCCATAAAGCTGAACATGGCAATTGCTTTCGGAACTCCTAAAGACATAAGAATAGGAAGAACGATAACGCCGATTGCGATAACAGGGCCAGCTCCTGTCATAGCCGTAAAGATAACAGCTGTAACAATATTCAGCAGAGTGATAGTAACCAGAGGCTTGTCTCCGCCTAATTCAACAGTCTTACGAATCAGGGTAGACGCAATTCCGGTCTCCATCAGAACACGACCAAACCATGCACCCCAGCATACGTTTACCAGTGTAGTTCCCCAGCCTTCCGGAGCGCTCTGGTAAATCTTGTTCAGGATACCAACCAGTCCCTTTGCACCTTCAAACTGAAGAACCGGATTGGACTCCAGGAATGCCTGGCTTGCAAATAATGTGCCTCCCAGAGGAAGGATTGTCCAGATAAGTGTGATGATCAAGAATCCGATCATCAGGTTGTGGCCTTTAATACAGTAATATGCCAGGCCAAAAAACGTAAACAATAAAATTATACCGATGATATATTCCATGGTATTTCCTCCATTTCTTTTTTCCCTACGTCATACACATTGCATCTCTCTCAACAATGATATCCCCATTTCATCTCCCTTCATGATAAATTAGTATATTTTCTAACCGGCGTCAAAACGTCCTGACAGTTTTTTGCTGTCAGCCATTTTTGTCAGCCGGAAAAGAACTGTGGATAAAATCCCTGAATGGAATTCGTATTAAGAAGAATTCTGTCAAAATGGCTGGAACAGATCAAAGCTGCCGCTTCCGTATCCTTCCTTTTCAGATGGTCCAGAAGCATCCTTCCTTCTATCTGCATATGCTCCCAGCCAGAGGGACCATAATACCGCTCCGCCTGAAAACCATATGTACTGTAATACAGATAATTCGCTCTCAGCATGTCACAATCCATAATCCGGAACATTTCCCAAATGTGCTTCTTATCGCAGAGAACCGAAAGCGCATAGCTTAACTGCTGTTCCAGAATCAAAAGATCAGCGATCTCTTCCTTTTTTATACTTTGTTCATCCAGTACATCCTCAAGAAGCTTCAGCTGTTCTTCTGAGATATCGCTTCTGCATATCTCCTCAATCATGGACTGTTCGAGTACTCTGTGAGTATACACAGACTGTTTGATCCGTTCCGGATCAATCATAGAAACAGCCGTTCCCTTCTGGGGATAAACAACAACATAGCCTTCCTCTGTCAACTGGGCAAGAGCATCCCTCACTGCCGACCTCCCGGCATTCATCTGAGCAGATATGATGTTCTCACTGAGCATCTCTCCCGGCTCTGCCTTTAAGGTAAGGATCTGATATTTCAGAGCATTGTAAACCTCGTTCTGAGATCTGATCTTATCCAGAAGCTCTTCTGCCTTAATCATCCGACCCCGTCCTCCTTTGTCCTGTTTAATCATTTTGCATACAAGCTTTAAATTGCATACAAGTTTTACTCCTGATTGCATATCAGTTTCAAAAAAAACAGCCTATCAAATCAGGCGTGTGTTTGTCTCTATGTATAAAATATCATATTTTTTTAACAAATACAATATCTTTTTTTATTTTTTGTTAATAAATTTTGTTTTTGTTTGTTATCCGTATTGCTTTTTCCACAAGTAATGATAAAATAAGATTAGAGCTTTATTCAATTTGAAATTGCATACAAGTTTGCAGTTAACTATATTTTTAAGAAAGAACGGTGACACACATGACACTGGCCTTATTTCAAAACCAGACGCTTCCTGCCCGCAGGCCTTCCGAGGATGCGCGGCAGTATGCCTACCGTATTATACGAAAATTCATCCTTGAGCTTCATCTTCTTCCCGGCCAGAAGATGAATGAAGCGGATCTTGCCTCATCTCTGAATATGAGCCGGACTCCAATCCACGATTCGTTTTTCAAATTATCCAGAGAAAATCTGGTAGACGTCATACCAAAGCGGGGCGCATTTGTCTCCAAAATCGACCAGAAACGCATTGATGACTCTGTATGGATTCATCAAAAGCTGGGAAGCGCCATGATCCATTCCATTTATATAAGAAAGGTTCCCAAATCCGAGCTGGAGCTTCTGTACTGTCCCATCCAGCAGATGAACAGCTATATGCTTAACGGAAATTCAGCTCAGACCGTTCAGCTTCTGTCGGAATACTACCATCAGCTTTATATGCTGGCCGGAAATCTGGATCTGGTATGGTCTTCTCTTCAGAAAACCGATACGGATTTGAGACGCCTGCTGTCTCTGGCTGTAAGCATCCCCAATGTACTGGAAGGCTTGATGCAGGAGCTGACGAATCTGACAGACGCCCTTATAAACCGTGATTATGACAATGCGGGGCTGATCTATGACCACCATTTCTCCAGAATCCGGATGCTTACAGCCCCTCTCAGAACCCATACCCCCCAGTACTTTACAGAACCTGTGCTGCCCTGTGCTGCCAGCGCTTCTCCACAGAGTTCTGATTTATCCTCTTAAAGAAAGGCGGTATCACATTATGACTGACTATCATGCATTATTTTCTCTCAAAGGAAAAACAGCACTGATCACCGGAGGAACCGGCGGTTTGGGAAGTGCGATTGCCAGAGCATTTCTTCAGCAGGGCGCTCAGGTCGCTGTCTGCGGTACCCGTCCGGAAAAAGCGGCTCCCATAGAAGAACTGGCTAAAAGCCTGGACCGTCCATTTTTATCCCTCTCCTGCGATCTGACTGATGCAGAAAGCACAAACCAGATGCTCAACTCCATAGAACACACCTTCGGCACTGTAGATATCCTTGTAAACAGTGCCGGAATCAACCGTCTGATCCCTGCTGAGGAATATGACGACCAGACCTTCCAGACGGTTATGGATATAAACATCGCCTCTCTCCACCGGATTACCCGTGAAGTAGGAAAACGGTTTATGATCCCTCAAAAACAGGGACGGATTCTGAATCTTTCCTCTGTAAAAAGCCTGATCGGAACAAAGCAGGACTACATTGCCTACTGTACAAGTAAAGGCGCTGTCAATATGTATACCCGCCAGCTGGCCTGTGAATGGGGAAAATACGGCATCACCTGCAACGCCATTGCTCCCACTTTTGTATACACTCCCATTAATGCATTCCAGCTGGATGATCCGGTATTTTACAAAACATTAACCGAACGTATTCCCCTTGGAAGAATCGGCAAAGAGCAGGATATTGCTTCTGCTGCCCTTTATCTGTGCAGCGAAGCCGCCTCTTTTGTAACCGGACAGATTCTCTGCGTAGACGGAGGTCTGACTGCTATGCAGTAATTCTGCACACGACTTACTGCCTTTCAATATCCATCAAAAACATTTACCATTAGGAGGTATCATTATGATCTACGGAAACATCAACAGCAAACACTTTGAACAGGAACTGGCAATCCTTCCCAGACCACTGCAGAACGCAATCCGCTTTTTAAAGGATAACGACCTGGCCAATCACGAACCAGGAAGATTTGATCTGGATTTTGAAGGTGTCCCTGTTATTTTACAGGTTCTGGATCTGACTACCGCTCCAAGAGAAACACTTCGTCCGGAAATTCACCGCAAAAATATAGACGTACAGTTCCTTGCCTCCGGCGGACCGGAAGAAGCCGGATTTTACTGGGATAACGGTACAAGCCAGATAGATGAAGATTTGCTGGATACCCCTCGTGATATCCTCTTCTATCACAATAACCCTGCTGTACCGGAAGGCCGTATCTCTTTAGATATAGGTACCTACGCTGTATACTTCCCATGGGATGTACACATTCCTGCAATCCAGACCGGAACAGCCAGCGCTCCTATCCGTAAAATCGTTATAAAGGTTCCTGTGGAAGCCTGCGTATAACAGCAAGGAGACTATTTCATGACCATCGACCGACACTTAAAACACCTGGCACAGAAAGATCCTGAAAACCGGCAAAAAGCCCTTCTTGATGTTCTCATCCAGGAGGGGCTGGAGTTTAGCCTTCAGGAACAGGAACCGTCCATTCAGAACCCTCGCGGAATACGTAACTACCTTTTAACTCCCTGGAGTCCTGAGCCCTCTCTCCTCTTCTGTGCTCACTACGATGCTGTACCCGGAACATTTGGAGCTAATGACAATGCTGCAGCAGTCTGTATCCTGATCCAGCTGGCACAGACTCTGAAAAAAGAGCATATTCCGGCCCGTTTTGCCTTTTTTGATGGCGAAGAAGCAGGTAATATGGGCAGCAAATTTTACGTTTCTTCCCTGGACCGTACTTCCCTGACAGGTGTCATCAATCTGGATGTATGCGGCTATGGAGATACCATTGCCATCTGTGGAAAGGGACATGAAAAAAAGCCGGTTATGCGCCCCTTCTGTCAGAAAAAGCTTCTTGAATCCTACAGAGGACAGCTTTTAAAATACCTCCCCAAAAGCGATGACAGCTCTTTCAGAGGACTTCATCTTCCCGTATTGAGTCTGGCCGCTGTTCCCCTGTGGGATATACAGTATTTAAAAGCTCTGGCCTCTTATGGAGAGGGCCTTTTAGGCCGTCCTCCGGAATTTGAGATGATCCTCGGACAAATGGAGGTAATCTCTACCATGCACGGCGGATATCGGGATACACCGGAATGGGTAAGCTCTGATACCATGAATCAGATATACCACTATCTTCTTGATGGCATGCACAGCCCTCCTGTTTCATCTAAAAGATTCATCTTCTTTTAATTCAGAATCCAAGGGGCAGGCAACTGCAAATGCAGCTGCCTGCCCCCTGACTGTATACACAGCCCCAAATTACTTTCTGCCTTCCATTGCATGAACCAGATTTACTACAAAGGTATGTCCCGGCACATCCACTCCATATTTAGCAGCAGCCCGTACAACAGAACCACTGATGGTATCTACCTCAGTTCGTCTTCCATCTCTTAAATCTGCCCGGATAGACGTACATCCCTGGGGATTATTTAATGAAGTTTTTCTTACCTTTTCCCTTACAGCTTCTTCATCAAATTCAAGACCTGCTGCCGCAGCCGTAAGAATTGTTTCATGAATCAGCTGGCAGCAGAGTTTCCATGCAAATTCATCTGCCGCAATATACCCCATATCTACCTGAAGAACACCTGTCAGAGCACTCAAAGACACATTAGTAAACAGCTTATCCCAGATCAGATACTGAATATTTTCATGAATCCGAACCTCAAAGCCGCAGCTGTCAAAATTTTCTTTCAGACGGGTCAAAAATCCATCCTGATCCTCTGCCAGCATTCCCACATTGGTAACACCTGTTCCGCCTCTGCGCACATGACCCAGACCTAAAACAGCACCGTTATCCTCTGTCGTTCCAATAATCACCCGGTCTTCACTTACAAACTCTTTCAGCAGATCCTCGTGACCAGCTCCATTCTGAAGGGTCATCAGGCGGGTATCCGGACCGATAAGAGCCGAATTGTTTTCCAGGGCTGCTCTGGAAAATAATGCCTTTACAAAGAGGATCACCAGATCAACAGGCTTTTCTTCTGATGTATCACAAAGAGCCTTGGGCTGATAGGAGACAGAAGTTCCGTTTTCATCAACCAGAAGACCATTTTTATTAATCTGCTCTACTACCTGCTGATTGGTATCTACCAAAATAACTTCATTATGCTGCGAAAGATGGCCTCCATAAATAGATCCCATAGCTCCCGCACCAATTACGGCAATTCTCATAATATCTCCATTCTTATGTCTGTTTTCACAGACAGCACTGTATTTCTTCCTTTACTTATGAAAACTCAGCCAGTCCCTCAATTGCATATGCACGTACAGGGCTGGAATCCAGTCCCTTGATCGGAAGTGGAGAATAGCTCATGAAGAATACATCCTTCTTTAACTGCTCCAGATTCTTTAATACTTCCAAAAATACGATATTCTCAGCCATAAGGATATCGTGGAACGGCTTTACATCCTCGTTACAGTTTTCAATAGAAACGCCATCACCGAAGCCTACAGCCTTTACCTTATGATCCTTAAACCACTGTGCACTTTCTGCACCCACTAAGAGACGCTCATCCTTGTCAGTATTGGTATCCGGAGTAAATGGAGCCAGCTTATAAGAAGAATCGATGATCACGATATCTCCTTCTTTTACCTTACCTGCTTCACGATCTAAATCAGCTGCTGTAATATGGCCTCTCTTTGCCACAGTATCCTTAAAATCAACATATACTGCTCTGCCCAGGAATGTAGTTAACGGCAGATCAGCAGCAGACGGCCAGTTATCATCATGATGATAAGGACACTCGCAGTGCGTTCCCAGATGGCTCATCAGGTCCATATGGGTATGGAAATCCGGAATCGGGCCTCCTGTATTAAAACGGAAAAGATGGCATCTTCTTGTCTCAGTAGCCGGGTCCAGAATCTTGGACAGATCAATCACTCTTAAATTTCCCATTTCATAAACACACATTTTATTTTCCTCCTTTAATTTAGATCACTGTTAAACAGTACCTCTGTTTCTACAGGCAGACTGGCATTTCCGCTCTTCCACCCTTCTGTATACCAGTATACCGGTAAATAAATAGGATGTCAAGATTAGATATTATGTCAAAATATACAACATTTATACAGATGTTTTATGCATATTTTCTTATTCATCTTCCTGCTCCTGCGGTAACATGGGATCTCCTTGACATCAATCTGTCTTTGACTTAAGATTAGCCTATAAAATGATTTTGAGTCAGGTGAATTTTTATTATGAAAGAGAAAAGCTTCCTGCAGCAGCAGGCATATGATACTATAAAAAGCAGCATTTTATCAGGCGAAATGGAACCAAACCGCCTTTACTCCGAAACCAAGCTCTCTGCACAGATCGGCATATCCCGTACGCCTGTCAGAGAAGCGCTCCAGTGCCTGAGCCAGGATGGATATATTACAGTTATTCCCAGCAAAGGTTTTATGATCCGACAGCTCAACGATAAGGACATGAAGGACAGTATTGAGATTCGCTGTGCCATTGAAGGCTTCTGCACCAATATGGTCGCTTCACAAATTGATACAGAAAAGGGACGACAGCTGCTGCACAGTCTGGAACAGACTCTTTCTGATATGGAAGAGTCCCTGGAAAACGGAGTTCAGCTGGAACACTTTATTGATTCTGATCACCAGTTTCATCTTCTGCTGGTGGGATATATGGAAAACGATGAGTTCAATCAGATTTTCCAGCGCCTTCTCTATCTGATCCGGCTCACGTCTCAGGATGCCCTGGCTGTGGAAGGCCGTATTCAGGGAACGATGGAAGAACACCGAAATTATCTGCACGCTCTTCGGAACGGAGACGGTCCCAGAGCATACCAGCTTATGATGGAGCATCTGCTGATGCCGCTTAAGATGCATGAAAAATGAAGGGCTCTACCGCCCTTCATTTAATATATAGTAAATCCCGTCTTTACTGGAATTCAACACCAGTTCCTGAGGATATCCTGCCGCTTCCAGCATTTTAACCGCTTCTGTCAAATCCCCTACATCATAGTAAATGTGGGCATCGCTTCCCAATATAACAGGAAGACGGTATTCTTTGGCAATAGAAAGCCATTTCATTACGTTTTTATACGCATTTTGCCGTCCAGACCGCGGATTGAAAGAGGAATTATTGACTTCCAAAGCTACCTTATGTTCCAATGCTGCCGGAATCAGACGGTCATATTCCAGTGGATATCTGTCGTCATCAGGATGACCGATTATTTTAACATACGGATTCTTCATTGCTCCAATTAAAGCGTCCGTGTTCTCTTTTGGAGTTCCAGGCTTGATACAGGGTATGTGGAGACTGGCAATTACATAGTCCATCTTCCTGAGAACCGTCTCGTCCAGATCCAGATTTCCATTAAAATCCATAATATTAGCTTCTACACCGGTAAAAATCCGTACTCCCATTACTTCCTGACGAAAGCATTTAAAATTGCTAAAATAAATAGAAGGAGCCGAGCCAGGCATGGCGGGCGCATGATCGGACATTCCAAGAGCGAAAAGCCCTTTACCTGCCGCCTCCTCTACATTTTCCTTAAAGGTGCTGAAGGCGTGCCCGCTGGCCACAGTATGCGTGTGCATATCAAAATAAATATTCATTTCAAGTTCCTCGTCTATGCGCTTAATGTGAATGATATGTGATCTCCGGGATTATATTCCGCCTGACAGCCTGCATATATGGTGAGGACTTCATCCCGATGCTGAACAGAATAATGAATTTCTCTTCCGTTATACTGCTTATTGACAATGATTCCCTGAATTCCATTTCCTTCCGGCTGAATAGTCAGCTGTTCCGGGCGAATCGGATAAAGTCCCTTATTACGAAATTCCATCGGAATCATAGGATTTCGCAGCAAAATATTTTCATCCTTAACATGGAAGGAATCTCCACACCATGAACCTTTTAACAGATTACAGCGACTGACAAAAGTAGCGGCAAAAACTGTTTGCGGATCCCTGTAAATCTCCCTTGGCGTGCCGATTTGCTCCACCGCTCCATCCTTCATGATAATGATCCTGTCTGCCATAGCCAACGCCTCGCTCTGGTCATGGGTCACATACAGAATTGTAGCTCCCGTAAGCTTATGGATATTCTGAATTTCCCGACGCATATCAATTTTAAGTTCTGCATCTAAGGCGCTCAGTGGTTCATCCATCAGAAGGATTGAAGGTTTCCCCACAATGGCCCGTGCCAGGGCAACCCTTTGACGCTGACCTCCGGAAAGTTCCCCAGGGAGACGGTTTTCGTAGGGTTTCAGTCCAGTACAGCTGACAGCCTGTTCTATTGCGGCTTTCTTTTCCTCTGAACTCATGCCTGAATGACGCGGGCTTTTTAATGGAAATTCTATATGCTGACGTACCGTCATATGCGGCCACAGAGCAAACGATTGAAATACCATTCCCAAATCCCTTTTTTCTACAGGAACCATGTGTCCCTGTCCAGAATAGATTTGATCGTTAAGGCGTACAATACCGCTTGTAGGCTCTATAAAGCCTCCAACAATACGAAGAAGGGTAGTTTTTCCACAGCCAGATGGACCCAAAATAGCAACAAATTCCGAATCTCTGATATCCAGATTAATTTCCTTGAGGGCCTGGGTTTTGCTGAATGTTTTTGTAACCTGCTGTATATGTAGGCTCATAACCGTTTTCCTCCTGTTTAACAGATGTTAAATGATCGCGGTTAAGCAGACAGTATCCTGCTACCACCAAAATTGTAATCAGAACGGACATAGCTGCCGCAAGATTATAGTCGCCGCCCTGCTGATAGTTAAAAATAGTCAGACCGATCGTTTTAGTTCCTGCAGAAGCCAGCATGGATGACAAAGTCAGCTCTGTGAAAGCCGGAACAAAAATCATAAACGCACCGGACAGGATCGGACCGGCAACAAGCGGAATAAGAATCTTTATCCATTTGATCCAAAATCCTCTTCCTGAAGCAGCGCAGGCCTCCTCTATGGCAGGTTCTACAGAAAGAAGGGCGATGGTACTTCCCTTGATCTGCAGAACCAGATAGCGGGTAATATAAGCAACCACCAGAATATTAATGGTGCCATAAATTCCAGGATATACCCCCGGAATAGGTTCAACCCAGTGAAAAATCATAGACAAAGCAAGAACAATGCCGGGAATAGCATACGTCAGAGAAGCACATTTTTCCAGTAAAGCTGCCGCCCGGCTTTTTTTTCTGAGTTTCCCATAAGCGATAGCCGTACCTGCCACAATACATACAAGCGTAGTTACCACTGCCAAAGTCAGACTGGTATGAATCGCGGAGATCACTCCTCTGTTATGAAACACAAAGGCAAAATTTTTTAAAGTCAGATTTTCAGGAACAAAATCCAGTCCATAAGCTTTCAAAAAAGAAGATGCTGTCATGGCAGCCATGGGAATAATGTTCAAAATCAAAAGAAGCACCAGCGTTCCCCATTCTAAACATAAACGCAGTGGATTTTTTAAATGTATCCGCACCGAATAGTCTTCTTTAATGCTGTCCATGGATGCACCGCGTTTTACAAAAAATCCCTCCAGCATAGTACCTGCTGCGGCGATAACCGACAGGATCATGGACAGAGCCGCTGCCAGCGGAAACGCATTTGGACCAAATCCAATGGCATTCTCGTAAATATAGGTACTTAAAACCGGAATTCCAGAAGAAATTCCCAGAAAAGCAGGTACAGAAAAATTATCAATGGCAGATAAAAAAGCCAGTACGCTTCCTGCCGCAATTGCCGGAGCAGCGGATACCAGATTAATTTTCAGTATAGCCTGTCTCTGGGAATAACCGCAGGCTCTGGCTGCCCATTCCATATCTCTGGGAATTTTTCTCAGCATATGAACAACATTAACATACACAATAGGAATATTACAGAATCCCAGTACCAGAATGATTCCTCCCATGGTGTAAATATCCACACCCGGAAGTCCGATAGAAGTCAAAAATCCATTGAACGCCCCTCTGGAGCTGAAAAAGCTGCTCCAGGAAAGGGTAATGATGTATGATGGAATAATAAAAGGAAGCAAAACCAGGAATTCAATAACGCCCTTACGTTTTATATTACAATAGGCGGTGAGAAATGCCAGTCCGCTGCCACAGCCAGCGGCCAGAGCGGTGGAACTCACAGCAATAATAATTGTATTAACAATAGCTTTTCTGGTACGCTCCTGAGATAAAAGTCCGGCAAAATTATCCAGTCCATATCCATTCTCCACGGTAACTCCCATGAGCAGGAGACGGATCAAAGGAAGAAGAAACACCAGGGCTGCCAGCAGATAGACGGCTATCCTGGCAATGGACGCCCCTGTTTTACGTATCGTTTCCATATAGATCTCCTGTTATTTACTGAAACATCTGGCTGAACTGTTCTTTATCTGCTTCACGGTTCTGATACAGTTCCTTCGTATCCCAGGTAAGAGGTGTGATCTCATCGATACGCTTAAATCCTTCAGGAACTTCAACTCCGCTCTTTATGGGAGTATAGCCAATCTCAGCGGTCAGAGCCTGACCCTCCTCGGAGAGTACAAAATCCACAAATGCTTTGGCCAGATCCTCACTATCCGTTCCCTTTACAATTCCAATCGGTTCGGTAACGGCAGGAGAGCCTTCAGCCGGGTATACGAATTCTACAGGAGCCCCGCCATTCTTTGAACGGATGGCCATATAGTCTGCTAAAAGTCCACAGGCCTGTTCTCCTGCAACCACTGCGTTCTGAACGGATCCATTTCCTTTTCCCACAACGACTCCATTATCCTTTAATGTCTGATAATAATCCCATCCCAGTCCTTCGGTTCTGGTAAGAACCCCCAGGTTGTAGGCAGCAGCTCCGGAATATAGTGGGCTTGGCATGATCAGGTCATCCTTGTAAGCCTCATTTGTCAGATCTTTAAAGCCTGCAGGAATATTTTCGGTTAACTCAGTATTGTAGACAATTCCAGTAGTAATTACCTTTGTTCCCACATACATGTGATCCTTGTCAATATAAATTTCCGGAATACCCTCCAGTTCAGGAGACTCGTAAGCGCTCAGAAGATCCTGCTCCTTTAGTGTCTCAAAAGTAACATTGTCCGCCACCAAAAGAACATCTGCCAAAACATCCCCTGCCTCCTTCTCCGCCAACACCTTGCTGACTACTTCCTCAGTACCAGAACGGAACACATCCACCTGAATATCAGGCCATTTTTTATTGAATCCGTCAATCATGATCTGAATGTCTTCCTCCGGCTGTGAAGTATAAAGAGTAATAGAACCGGATACGTCTTCTGATACTTTTTTTGAAGTTTCTTCTAAAACAGCTTCCGATGAGTTATCCGCAATCTGCTCCGAAGCTGACGCGGTAGTTTCCGAATAATTATTCTGGCATCCCACCAGTGAAGATACTGCCAGTCCTGCTGTTAATACTGCTGCAAATCTCTTTTTCATTCTAACTTACCTCCATTAAAGATGTGTTGTATAAACTGAATATTCTGTTTTGCTATAGAAAAGTCCCCACTGCTGTCCAAACCTTCTATAACCATAGGAAGGTTATAATGCGCCAGCTTAGGAAGAAGCTTTTTCATATCATAATCCCCCTCATTAAGAGGTGTATGAAATCTGGAACCTTTGCGATTACTGATATGAATTTTGGAAATCTGAGGACGATAATTCTGAAGAATACTTAAAATCTCTTCTTCACTGTCACAGTGAGCTACATCCAGGGTATAAACAAACTGGTCAAACATATCGCCGCATACCTCCTTCATTGCATCCATAGTGGTAACAAATTCTCTGGGTATTTTCTCCATAATCTCCAACGACACGTCTATCTTCCATTTCTGCGCATATTCCAGAATTTCCCTCAATGATTCCTTAAGATAAGCTCCGTAAGATACCCCTATTCCTGAAATAGTACAATGTCCTGGATGAACTGTGACTTCATCCAGTCCCAGCTGATAAGCAAGTTCAACCGATTTTTTCACCTCAGTAACGGACTGTTTCCTGATGCCATCATTCACAGATGAAATATTTAAATCCCAGCTCTGGCTGTGAATGCAGTTCTTTAAAGGATACAGAGCAGCCAGCTTTTCAAATTCATCGATGTCAAACTTCCGATAGAAAAATTGTTGACTCCACAATTCAATCCCATCTAAACCAGATTGAAAAACCATATCAAAAATTTCTTCCATAGAGCCGTTCCACAGGAGAGTGGAACTAAGATAAATGTTAGCCATTCCGATTACTTCCTGTCATTTGATGAGGCTATTATAACAGGTAAAATGTAAAGACTCCTACCATGAAAAGGTAAAAATTGAGTAAATAAATTTCGTTTTTATTTTATTGAAATTTATATTGCATTTTTGACAAAACTCTAATATATTAAACAAAAAGGAGGTTCATCGACTATGTTGGAAAAGATTTATGAAGAATATAAAGAAAGATTGTCCAAATCGGATCATAAGATTTTTGGATATCTGCTGGAGCATGAGCAAGAACTTCCGGCTATTACTGCAGAAGACCTCTCACGAAGGCTGAGCATCAGTACAGCTACTATTTCCAGATTCTGGTCTAAAATTGGATTTCGAAATCTAAAAGACTTAAAGCACAATTTATATGAAAAACAGGAGTCTACCCCTTACAGCCGGATGAATGCAGCTCTAAGCCAGTGGAAAGAATGTGGAATTTCACCTGATTTACTTCTGGAGCGTTTGTCCTTTCAGCTTGAAAAGACATTTCAAGTAGTGAAACCGGAACAGGTGGATGAAGCTGTAAAGCTTTTAATCTCATCACGGCAGGTCTATATTTTTGCACCCGATGTATCAAAAGGTTTAGGAAACATTTTACAGTACCGTCTGCTGCGTCTGGGTATTCTCTTGATTCCTCTTCCAGGAGGCTCTCAGCTTTATGATGCTATGGTAAATTTGAAACAGGGCGATTTGGTTTTACTGTTTGGATACTCACGCCTTCTGACAGAAGTACAGATTCTTTTATCCTATAGCGAAAAAGCCGGATACCAAACCATTCTGTTTACAGATTTACTGGCCGAAGAACATTTATCTAACGCCAATTTAACATTGTACAGCTTCCGTGGGGAACCAAATGACTATCACTCAGTAGCAACCCCCTTACTATTGATCGATTTGTTGATTATGAAAGCCAGCCAATCCCTTGGGGGCGGATTGGAAAAAGCGAAGAAACTTCAGAATTTGAGAGAACAATACGCAGGATTAATTCGACGATAAAATACGAAGAACATAACATCAATAATTCTCTTAAAACACAAAAATATCTCCAGCCGCATAACTACGACTGGAGATGAACAAAATTTTACTTTTTATCCGCCTACTTGGCAACAGGCGATTTAAAACAATAACAGTTTCATCTAATCTCATAACTCACCACTTATAATACTTAATCAACGCCTGAGTTCCAAGATCTCCCATACCCTCTGATTCCAGCTTTTTCGCCATTCCCAGCACATCCTCCAAAACTCCCAGACGGGTATCTGCAGCTAATGCCTCTTCATCTGCAATTCCCATATCTTTGATAAAATGTTTCAGGAAAAAGCCGGGGGCATAGTCATCTTTTGCTGCCTTAGAAGCCACATTATTCATCTGGGCACTGCCTGCTGCACCGGTAGAAATAGATTTCAGCATGGTATCTACATCCAGCCCCGTATTCTTTGCATAAACCATTGCCTCACAGGCTCCTGCCAGAGCACCTGCAATTGCAATCTGATTGCACATCTTCGTATGCTGTCCGTTTCCTGCCTTTCCCTCATAATTAATATTCTTTCCCATAGCCTCAAAAACAGGCACACAGGCGTCAAAATCCTCTTTCTTACCACCAGCCAGGATCGTCAATGTACCTGCTTTGGCACCGGTATCTCCTCCTGTTACAGGGGCATCTACTGCATGAAGCCCTGCTTTTTCTGCCTCTTCCCAGATACGCACAGCCAGTCTGGGGCTCGTGGTTGTCATATCAATCACATAGGTTCCCGGATCAGCATTTGCAATGATTCCATTGTCACCAAAATAAACCTCTTCCACATCCTTTGGATAGCCCACAATGGTAATCACTACGTCACGTCCCTTTGCACACTCAGCTGCTGTATCACACCATACTGCACCCTCTGCAATCACATCCTCAGCCTTAGCCTTTGTACGGGTATAAATGGCAACCTCATATCCTGCCTTTCTCAGATTCCGCACCATGGATTTTCCCATAATTCCCACACCGATAAAACCAATTTTTTTCATTTTTATTTATCTCCTTTCGCTTCTATATCTTTTAAAATAAGCTGAATACAGGTATTGAAATCATTGTTTTCATACCCTCTGTCAATCCCGCACGCTGCCAGGCGTTCTTTTGAAAAGTCCTTCTCATCTGCCAGAAATCTCCGGCACATCTCCGCATATTTAGGCGTATTCTGCGTTTTTTCCCGAGCCAGTGCCCTCTGAAGGCGCGTCCCATCATCCACATAGATATAAAGAGGAATCATAACTTCATTTCCGTAATAATTTACCATCTTTTCATAAGAATCCAGTGTTCCTATCATAAGATAATTTCCCTGTTTCAGATCGATCTGGCCATCGTCAGCGGTAAAGTAACTCCATGGTCCAAACACTGTATCATAGGTTCTGCACTCAATCACCTTGCCCTGACTCTCCAGCTTCTTTAAACGTGCTTCATCTGTAAAATAATACTCCACACCCTCCTGTTCCCCGTCCCTGATGGGCCGGGTGGTGTACATACGCACTGTGCCGTATTCAGGAAACCGGCGCACCAGCTCCTTGTAAATCGTGTCTTTACCGGCAGCACTTTTTCCCATGACATAAAAAATATATCCCATTTTCCTGTTCTTCCTGTTAAATATTCTGTCTAAATGGCCTGTTCTGATACAAGTATTGTCTCCAGCGTCTGATCCGACAGCCCCTGTACCGGAAGCCCCTTCCTGATATAATCCAGAATCACCTCCAGAAGCTGCTCCGTTATACATTCCCCCGGAGCAATCAGAGGGATACCCGGCGGATAGATATAGACAAATTCCCCGGATATTTTCCCTGCGCTTTCCCTGAGAGGTATTCTCGCAGTTTTTCCATCAATGGCCTCCCGGATGGAGCACCGGGTCTTTGCCTCTATGGCATAGACGCAGTCAGAGCCGGCCCCTTCCCGGCCCTGTAATTCCATTTTCCCGGAAGGGAAGCCTTCCTTATCAATAGCAAGAAGGGCAGCTCTCAGCCGTTCAAGTCCTGCTTTACTGTCTCCAACAGCCGTTATAGCTGTCACATAATCTGCCCCGCACATTTCCATTTCCAGATGGTACTGTTTCCGCAGAAGCTCCGACAGCCCCTCCCCGTCAAAGGACGCATACCGGGTAGATATCACAACTTTAGAAGGGTCCAGATCAAAAATTCCATACCGGCCTTTTAATTCCCTTCCCACCAGACGCAGGTTCTTCATAGCAGACAGGCTTTCTCTCATCTCCAAAAGGCTGTCTGCAAACTTCCTCATACCATCCTTCCTGCGCAGCTGCTCCATCTGAAATATACCATTTTCAATAGATGCCATTAACACATAAGACGGACTGCTGCTCTGAACTATATGCAGGTACCGTTCCACAGCTTCCATATCCATATAGGCGCTTCCATCCGGTCCATTGCATTTCATATGAAGCACAGCCGTCTGGGTCAGGCTGGGAAGGGTCTTATGTACGCTCTGTATCACTACATCTGCCCCAAACTCCAGAGCAGACTGCGGAAATATTTCACTGTATCTGAAATGAGCCCCGTGAGCTTCATCCACAATCAGAGGAAGTCCGGCCCGATGGACTATTTTTGCAATTTCACCCACATCTGACACAATTCCATCATAAGTAGGCGACACGATGAGAACCGCCCGTATATCAGGCTGCTCCTTCAGGGACTTTTCCACATCCTCCGGCAAAATTCCTCCCTGTATCCCCCATTCCTTTGTGGACTGTGGATAAACGTATGAAACCTGTAAATGGTGAAGGTAAATCCCATTATATACTGCCTTATGGCAATTACGCCCGATCAGAATCCGTTCTCCCCAATGCACACAGCCGCATACAGCCGCCAAAAGCCCCGATGTACTTCCATTTACCAGATACCGGGTACGGTCTGCTCCATACAGCCCGGCAGCCCACTCCATAGATTCCTTTAAAATTCCCTCCGGATGATGAAGATTGTCAAAGCCGTCAATTTCTGTAATATCTACCTCAAAGGGGTTTGGAAATTCCATTCCCTGATAAAAGGCCCTTCCATCCGCTTCCTCTCCCCATTTCAGTCTCTTATGGCCCGGCATGTGAAAGGGATATATCCCTGTTTTTCCATAGTGCTTTAAACGGTTAATCAGAAGGTCTTCTTCTCTCATATGGTCCTTCCTCCCGTACTGAGCCGATCCTTTCTCCGTTCCACCACCTGAATCATCACACTGCGGAGCTGACGCCGGTTTTTTACCACCAGAGTCTTTTCCTGATAGCGTTCCGCGATACTGCGGTACTGGCGCTTCTTCTTTCTGCTGCGCCCCTTGTGAAGAATCCACCAAACGAATTCCCAGTCCATTTTTTCAATACAGCCGTCTCCCATATCTTCCCTGGTTCTTCCTCTGTAAATACGAGAACGTACCAGCGCCTGCCATAGACAGATCCATCGGGGATAATTCATAAAAATAATCAGATCCGCTTCCCTTAACCGGCGCTCCTGACTGAACCCCGTATAATTTCCGTCAATGATCCAGCCTCTATTTTCGTTTTCATCCAGAAAATCTTCTGCCATCCTCCTGGCTGTCTCCCGGTCCCGTTCCTTCCATCCCGGTTCAAACTGAATCCGGTCCAGATGCAGAACCGGACACCGGAATAATTTTCCCAGCTTTTTGGCTAATGTGGATTTTCCCGCGCCGCTATAGCCGATTACCGCAATCTTCACACCTTTCACCTGCTTTCTTCTGATTAGTTCTTTTGGTATTATCATACCACCTTTACCGGGGGTTTGTCTTGTGGAAATTAAAAATACCCCAAGCATCTGCTGCTTGAGGTATTTTTCAGCGGAAAAAGCGAAGCATCCCAAAATCTTCTGTTATATTCTTCTCCTTCATAACTCTCAGATAATCCAGCCTTGCTGTTTCTATATGCTCAGCCAGCGCCTGCTGAGCCAGTCTGCTGTCTCCTGACTTAAGACCCTCTAAAATCATTTGATGGTCCCTGTATGCCTTATCCTGATATTTTCGTTCCAGATAGGAAATCATCCTTACCCGACGGCACTGAAGGAGCAGGCTTTCATGAAAACGTATCAGCTTTTTATTCCGCGAAAGATTTACAAGATAATCATGGAATTGCTGGTCTGCTTCAAAATTTTCTTTAATCCTTCCGGCAATATTGGCATCCTCCATATTCCGGTTAATACGCTCCAGTTCTATCAGCCTTGTTTCATCAATCCCTTTTTCAAGAGCAATACGTACAGCTGCAACCTCAATTCCTTCTCTTGCATCAAAAAGATCAATAATTCCATCTTCTGTAATAGGACTGACCTGATAGCTCTTCCCCGCACCTGCATCTACAATCAAATCATCGCCTTCAAGCTTCTGCAGCGCCTGACGGATCGGCGTTCTGCTCATTCCCAGTTTTTTACTTAATGTAAAATCTGATACGATCTGGCCCGGTATCAACTCAAAATTACAAATCATATTTTTAATGTCTTCATATGCCTGATCCACTAACAACACTGTTTTCTCCACTTGATTCACCCCCCCCCGTTCAATAATTATCCATTGCATTTTTCTATTCTATCACAAAATCTGAAAATCCGATAGAAAAAGCTGCAGAGTTTCCATATTTGATGGTTCCCACTGCAGCTTTTCTTTATAACTGATCCATAATATGTCTCATATTTTCATAAGATGCCCTGGCAGAACTGATCATATCCGGAAAACCGAAGGATTCTACACTGACAGCTCCGGTATACCCTATTTCCTTCAAAGCACCTAATGTTTCGGCGAAATCATAGTGCCCATGTCCTACAAACCAACGGTCATTATCTGCAACGTGTACATGACAGATTTTCCCCTTAGCTGATTGAATTGATTTTTTAATATCACTCTCTTCAATATTCATATGGTATGTATCCAGATGCAGCTGCAGCCATGGAGACCCAACCAGTTCCAGAAGCTCAAGCCCTTCCTCTACGGTATTAATCACATCGCTTTCATACCTGTTGATAACCTCAAGCCCAAGGTATACCTGATATTTTCCCGCTTCTTCTGCACATTCCTGCAAGGCTGAAATTAAATTGGAAAAATAGCTTTCTCTGCTTTCGCAGTCTGATACCTTTCCCTTAATCAGCCCGATAATCACCACAGCATGAGGATAATCAGAGGCCGTAAGGATATGTCCCTTAATACGTTCAATTGCAGCCTGTCTTACATCCGCATCTTCGCTGGATAAAAACACCCTGTCTTTTCCATAGGCAGATCCTGTTCCAATCGAAGTCAAACTCAGGCCAAACTGATCCAATTCCTCCTTTAACTGCTTCCTGTCAAGCTGAGAGGAATCATGGATATGAAGCTCTACGCCATCATACCCTATTTTACGGATCTGTTCAAAGCACCAGTTATCTTCACCCCGAAAAACCACCGGGGCCTGATCTCTCAGCTTCATGCTGGTACTTGTTATCGCTAACTCCATCGTTTACTCCTTTTCCACACAATCTACATTTTCAATTTCAAAGGGTTCTCCTGCCGTGCCGTGAACCTTTACATTCTTTAAGGTGAGTTCCTTTACATTATTGATAAACACGCCTCTGTTTGTACAGGGTTCAACCTCAGCCATCATTGCGGGATACTCCGGCGTTGGATTTTCCGCAAAATCAATCTCTATGTTTTCCATTGTCACTTTTTCTATTTTGGCTTCCGGAAGTCCATATATAAAGGTTCCTGCCACATGACAATTATGAGCTTCAATGTTGCGGAAGGCCAGTTCTTTTATTCTGGGCGTCCGTTCATCAACCGGAAGCGGTTCCTTTGTGCTTACATAGGTAGAATGCCCGTCAGGATCACAGCACCAGTAGTAAGAATTTACTACAAAGGGTGTTAAAACTCCATCCATCTTAATATCTTCAAACAGAATATCCTCAACTACAGAATCTTCTCCACGGCCTCTTCTGGTCTTTACGCGCAGTCCGCGGTCCGTATCTTCGAAAATACACTTCTTACAGGACAAATGTCTCACCCCGGCAGCAATTTCGCTGCCCAGAGTTACCGCTCCGTGTCCATGTCTCATATAGCACTGGCGAATATCAACATTTCTTGATGAAACCTTATATTTATGTCCCATATAGAACTTACCGGACTTCATGGCAATACAGTCGTCACCTAAGGAGAAATATACGCCTACTACTTCCAGACCGTCTACTGATTCAGGGTCCATTCCATCCGTATTCGGGGACTGCTTGGGATTGAGTACCTTCAAATCAATCCACCGCGTATGATTGGAAAAATATGGGTGAAGGTTCCAGGCCGGACTGTTCTGAACAGTCAGCCCCTGAACAGTAACATTTTCACAATGATTCAAAAAGATCATTCTTGGGCGGAAGGCTCCTCCGATTTTCTCACGGCCCTCCCCCTTCCACCAGTTTTCATAGCTGGCATTTCCATCCAGAGTTCCTTCACCGGTGATTACTACATCTGAAACATGAATACCTGTAAGAATAGATCCGAACATATCCAGAGGATTTCCCTCCCATGTTCCCAGATTATATTCATCTGTCTCATCATAGCTTTCAATCAGTCCGGGCAAAATAGGAAATTTCTCCCGCTCTGTATAAGCAGAAATCACTGCGCCTTCCCCAATATCCAGTGTCATATGGCTCTTCAGAAAGATACTGGATACTTTATAAACTCCTTTGGGAATATACACTCTTCCGTGCTCCGGACAGGATGACACCGCCGCCTGAATAGCAACTGTATCATCATGCTTTCCATCGCCTCTCGCTCCGAAACGGCGTACATTCAGGGTTACAAATTCATAATCTGTCTTAAAACGAACCGTCTCTTCTGCTTCCCCGTCTGCCACAGCAGTAAGCTCATATTCCGTATCAGGCGTCAGACCGGAAATGGTCTGAACTACCCGATCGGAAGTAAGAATTTCTTTTCCATTTAACAACAGACGGTACTTCTTTTCTGTAAAATAAATTCCAAAATCCAAAAATTCAATCGTGACCTTTCTGGATGTCTGAAATATAATCTGAAATTTCATGTTGCGTCCTTTCTTACAATTCGCGTCTTTAACCCTTTACTCCTCCGGCTGCAATACCTTCCACAAACTGATCCTGCGCCAGGAAGAATATAACCAGGGATGGAATCAGTGTAATAACAGATAATGCCAGCGTCTTATTCCAGTCAAATCCGCTTTCCGTATCCATGATCATACGCAGGCCCAGAGAAGCTGTAAATTTCTTTGTAGAATTTAAGTAAATTAACGGACCCATGAAGTCATTGGAGGACCACATAAACTGGAACAGCGCGCAGGATACCAGTGAAGGCTGAACCATGGGAAGCACTACGTAAATGAAACGCTTAAAGGAATTGCAGCCGTCAATCTCCGCAGCCTCCTCCAGCTCTCTTGAAATTCCTCTCATGAACTGAACCAGCATAAATACAAAGTAGGTATCACAGGCAAAAAAGCTCGGCACAACTAAAGGCAGGTAGGAATCCACCCAGCCCCATTTTGTAAACAATAAGAACTGAGGCACATTTAACACTACCTGAGGCAGAAACAGCGTGGAAAGCATCAGTGCAAACCAAAAGCCCCGGGCCTTAAACTGAAACCGTGAAAAACCATATGCTGCAATGGCTGAGGAAACAACGGTTCCTATTACCTTTGGTATAACAAATTTATAGGTATTGACCATATATCTGCCAAACTGATAGGTACTGGCGAACCAGCCGTTTTTATAGCCGTCCAGCGTAAACTCCTTCGGAATAAAACCGATGGAGCCAAAAATCTCCGCATTGGTTGCTTTAAAGGAAGCTCCTACCATCCATATCATGGGGTAGATCATTACAAGCCCCACTGCAATCAGAATTATGTAGCGTGCTATGGTCTGAATTTTGTATTTTTGTTGTCTGGTCATTTTAATTCCTACCTTTCTTCATCACCATAATACACCCAATGCTTCTGACTGATAAACGAAACTGCCGTCAGCACTGCAACAATAAAGAACAGCAGCCATGCCATAGCACTGGCAAGTCCCATATCATATGTCTTAAATGCATTCTGATAGATCAGGATGGAAATCAGGGTTGTAGAACCTAAGGGGCCTCCCTTGGTAATCATAAACGGTCCATTAAACTCCTGGAATGCCTGACACAGCTGAGTAACCAGATTGTAGAAAATAACCGGTGTAATCAGCGGAATGGTAATCTTTAAAAACTGTGTAAATTTTCCTGCTCCGTCAATGGACGCCGCTTCATACAGATCCTGCGGAACGCCCTTTAATGCAGCCAGGAAAATAACCATAGCTGATCCAAACTGCCATACACGGAGAAGGCAGATTACAAACAGTGCATAATCCGGGCTTCCCAGCCAGTTAACAGGCTTTACTCCAAACAGGCCGATGATAGTGTTAACCAGACCTTCATTCTGGAAAAGGAACTGCCATAAAACAGCAATCGCAACTGAACCTCCCAGAATAGACGGGATATAATACGCTGTACGGAAAAGGTTAATTCCCTTGATCTTAAAGTTGAGAAGATATGCGATAAACAGCGCAAACAGCAGTTTTAAGGGTACTGTCATAAAGGCATACTTAAAGGTTACAATATAGGACTTTAAGTATTTTGCCGTATCGACAATCTTCTCATAATTTGCAAATCCTATATTTTCTACAGATTCCTTGAACAGATTATAGTTCGTAAAGCTATAGAAAAGAGAGGACATAAACGGATAAAATTTAAAAACGAGAAAACCGATGATCCAGATAGCAATATATGCATATCCTATGTTCTGTCTGGATGCACGGGTCATTTTTTTTGTCTTTTTCTGCATAAGGCATTCTCCATTCTATGCTTCATCCTGTTTTTCCAGCTTCAGATATTCGCCGTAGGCCATCATGAAAACTCCTACGCCCTTCTCTTCATCTGAAACCACCGGTTCGGAAAGATAGTATTCTACGCTTCCATCCCGCTCATCCTTGGGGCCTAATCCAGCCACCAGACAGATGCCCGTCAGATGCCATCCATCTTCATCCTTCTGTAACTTTTCTCTTTCCAGGCCGTCAAAGATCTCTTCGCCTCTCCTGCGCCATTTTTCTTCCTGTAAAATACCCAGGCGGCAACCCTTTAAAATCGCATATGCAATCATAGCGGATCCAGACGTTTCCAGATAATTGCCTTCCAGCTCAGGCATATCTACCAGCTGATAAAACAGCTTTGTTTTTTCATCCTGATACTGCATAATTCCTGCCAGAGCTTCTTTAAACAGCCGCTTATATGTACTCAGATGTTCAAAGCTCTCCTCGGGAATCAGGCCGCAGCAGTCAATCAGCGCCATCAGATACCATCCAATGGAGCGCAGCCAGAAATTGTGGGAGCAGCCTGTTGTTTTGTCTGCCCAGATCATCTGGCGCTTCTCGTCATATGCGTGGTAATACAGTTTTTTCTCTTCATCAAACAGATATTTTCTGGCGTTTAAAAACTGGCCTGTAATATCATTGTAGCGCTCTCCGCCGTTAAATCTCTTTTCGTATTCCAGATAAAGAGGCTGCCCCATATATAATCCGTCCAGCCAGATCTGATACGGATAGATCTGCTTATGCCAGAAGCTTCCGCAGTCTGTACGGGGATGTGTTTCCAGCTGTCCTCTGATATGGTCCAGCGCAGTTTTATACTTTTCTTCCCCTGTTTTGTCATAAAGGAAATACAGCACCCGCCCGTTGTTTACCTTGTCCAGATTGTAATCCTCAGGAACATAGTAGCGGATGGTTCCATCCTCCTGTATATACCGGTCCATAAATGTCCGGATGCAGTTGATGTACTTTTCATCTCCGGTGGCTTCATACAGATACTGGGCTCCTAACATAACACAGCCATCTTCATAATTCCAGACAGCACGCTGTCTGGAATTATAATCTTCAATCCACTTATCTATATAAGCATTTATTATTTCTCTGTTTTCCATGATTACTGCCTTTCCAAGCTTAATATGGATTGCTTGCATAAACTTCATTGATACTGTCAATCAGATACTGTGCCAGCATCTCTACATCCTGTCCGCTGCTGAGTCCCTCAAATACCTCATAGTAGATACCTGTAGAATCCTTTAATGCGGAATTCTCAAAGTTTGGATCAAGTGCAAAGTTTGCAACTTTCATAACTGCCTGATTGCCCTCATAGGTAAGGCCTTCCAGCTTGCCAAGACCTAACAGAACTTCATTTGCATAAGTGTTAGCCAGCATACCGCGCTCTGTGCCCATAAGCTCAATACCCTTTGGATCATTGATAAGGAAATCTAACAGCATAGCAGCCTCTTTTTTGTGCTCAGAGGTTTCTGTAATTGCAAAGCAGGAAGAAATCTTTGTAAGTCCTGCCTCATACTCTCCGCCCTTAAGGAACTCACCAAGTACAAACTCCTGATCGCCTTCCAGGGAGTTAGCAAATTTCTCCTGAGCAGAATCCCACTCATAGAAGCCGGCATACTGTCCGTTGATCCAACCCGGATTCTTCTCCAGAACTGTAGCGCCGTCGCCCTTTAACTGAGCAATGCTTGGAAGAACATGTGCATCCTCTAAGGAATTAATAAATTCAAGACCTTCCTTTACTTCCTCAAGAGAATAATTTAAGGTATTGTTCTCTGCCCATTCTTTTCCGTATTTTCCTTCCAGATAATACATCATCAGAAGCATTCTCTCATATTCATACATAGCCAGAGGATAGTACTCATCGCCTAATTTCTCCTTAAATGTGGTTCCTGCTGCAATCAGCTCATCCCAGCTTGTAGGAAGGGCAATACCGGCTTTGTCAAAGGTGGTTTTATTCCAGTAGAAGCACTTTCCTGTAGTACCGATCGGAATCGCCTGCTGCTTGCCGCCTACTACACACTGCTCCAGAAGATTTGCCGGATAGTTTTCCATATTGATTACATCTGCGAACTGGGTCAGATCTACGAATTTAGAACCGTCGCTGGAGAACTGATACAGCCAGTTCCAGTTAACCTGCATCAGATCAGGTGCTGTACCGCCGCTGAGCTGGGTAGCTACCTTCTCAGCCCATCCGTCCCAGGCTCCGTACTCGCACTCTACCTTGATATTAGGATATTTTTCCATAAATGCCTGACATGCTGCCTCTGTTGCCTTATGTCTGGCATCACCTCCCCACCAACTGAAACGCAGAGTAACTTCTCCGTCCGCAGCTGCAGCCTCTTCCTTATCTGCAGCTGCGGAAGTCTCTCCGCCCTCAGCCTTTGTCTCTTCCTTCTTGGTCTCTTCAGGCTTTCCTGTAGGTCCGCAGGCTGTAAGCCCTGCAACCATAGATACTGCCAGACCTGCTGCTGCCACACGCTTCATCAATTCCTTTTTCATTTTCTTCCTCCTGTTTCATAAATAATTCTGGAATTTAACTGTTTTTGCCACAAAACATCCTAATTCCAATTGCCTTGTACTCTTATAATAGTATAAGCCCGGTGTAATGTCAATATATCGTTGTATATTTTGTATGTATACATATATTGTTTTTTATTGTATACATACAAATTCTATAATAATTTTCAACGTATCCATTCACCACACACAACTCCTTTCATTTACCCAAATTATTAAATGTGTCAAAAAAATTGTATTTATCAACTCAAATGTGTCAAAAATAAATAAAACTGCCACATTTTTATCTGTTATAATAAGGCCATAAACCTGAAATTCACAGACATCCGAAAAGAAAGGGGCTTGAAGAAAATGACGGAACGGCAAGTAGATATTCTGTACTACCTTCATGGACAAGATCATTTTGTTCCTGTATCAGATATCTCAGAAGCAATTCAGGTATCTGTGAAAACGGTAAGAAACGAACTAATTATCATACAGCAGCTGCTTGAACAGGAAAAACTGGGCGAATTAAAAAAAGTCCCCCGAAAAGGGATACTGCTTGCAATGCAAAATGAAAACTGGGCAAAATTAGAACGGCTGTTAGGATCTCATCCTCTCTCTGATAATGAAATCAATTTAAAAAACCATTTTATTTACAGCCTGCTTACTCAACATCAAATAAATTATACTCAAATACGCAATGAGCTATATATAAGCCGCTCTGCGGCAGATCGAATGATTCCGGAATTAAATGAGTGGTTCAGTAGTCATGGAATCATTTTGGAAAAACGGCGGGGAATTGGATTTTTGATTTATTGTGACGAATTTTTATGGCGAATTGCAATGTGGGATCTCTTTCTCATGATAAAACACCAAAAGAAACACCCCTATATTGTAAGAGATATGAACGAGCTTGAACTCTTTCTTAAAGGTTTTGATACAACAGGAATTAATAAAGCCATCTGTTCTCTGGAATCCTGCTACGGTTTTTCCTTTGGATATGAAGCTCATATACAATTGTTTTTTATGCTTTCTTTATGTATCGTGAGAACAAGAAAAAATAAAATTGTTTCCATGCCTCATCCAAATCCTCTAAAAACAGATGGTACTTATAGCAAACAGATTATGAAACATCTCATAGAAGAACTTGAACGAGGATATCATATTCATCTTCCGCAGCAGGAACAGGATTTTATAGAATTTGCCATTGATATTTCTGACATACAAACCTTCCACAGTGAAAAACAGATGTTAGAATGCGAAACCCGTAATATAGAACTTTGTTTTTTTAGTATACGGCTTATCTCCTTACTCAGCAGCATTGTCAATGTAAACCTGAAAACCGATTTATTTTTTTCAAAAAATTTATTTTTACAGCTTCGTTCCATGATTAGTCGATTAAAATATGACATAAAAATAACAAATCCTCTTTTAAAGCAGGTAAAACAAACATACCCTAATATATTTGCGGCGGTTTATGGCGCTGGTGTCTATTTTGAAAAAGAATTAAATCTGGAGCTTAATGAGCATGAAATGTGCAGTCTGGCATTGCTCTTAGGTGGTGCTATTGAACGTAGTCTTTCCGTAGTATCTGCCTGTGTGATATGCGATTATGGAATAGGAATGTCACAGCTTTTAAAGGAGCAGTTGGAACGTCACATCAATGACCTTCATATTGAAAATGTTTTTTCACTAAGGGAAATTAGCAAGGTAAAAGCCTCTCACTGTGATCTTATTATTACAACCATGCATCTCAACAACCAGTATCTTGGCAAAGATATTGTTACCGTAGACTGTCTAATGACACAATTCGATATTAAAAATATTGAAAATAAAATGAAACAGCTACGGCGAAAAAAGTTAAAAACAAAAAAACCGTGTAATCAGCTTTCTATTCAAAAAAAACTGTTCTTTGAAGAACTGATTCATCTGCAGATTACTGCTTCTGACAAGAATGAACTGATTCATCTTTTGTGTAAGCAGCTCATAGATGGCGGATATGTAACAGAAGAATTTGAAACATCTGTTTTAGATCATGAAATAACTGCTCCCACCGCTCTATGTAAAGGCGTTGCTATTCCACATGGATATGCAAAATTTGTAATTCGTCCTGTAGTAATGGTTGCGACTCTGCAGCATCCCATCCAATGGCAGGATACAGAAGAGGCCGATATAATTTTTCTTCTGGCTTTTAATCTGGACGATGTAGTTGGAATGAAAGAAGAAACCATTAAATTTTACAGTGTATTTTTAGACCTCTTAGATGAAGATGAGAATGTAAATGCACTTCGCCATGCAACCGATCCGCAATATCTGGCAGAGCACATGAATGGACTAATCCAAAATGCTGTAAATATCAATGACGATTAAAGGAGGATATAAAGAATGGTATCATCAATGACAATTAAGGATGTAATTAACCCATCCTGTATCAATCTTCACATGAAGGGAAAAGATAAAAAGTCCATCATTGAAGAAATGGCCGATATGTTCCATAAAGCCGGTGTATTAAATGACCGAAATGGCTTTATCAACGCTGTCTATGAGCGCGAAAAAGAAGGCCCTACAGGAATTGGGGATCAGGTCGCAATTCCACATGGCAAAACATCTGCCGTTCGTAAAACATCCATGGCTGTAGGGCGTGTAGATCATGGAGTCCCCTGGGAATCTCTTGGGGATGGTGATACAAGGGCATTCGTGATGTTTGCAGTAAATGACAATGATACATCTGAATTGGTTTCTCTTTTGTCGCAGGTTGCTGTAGCTCTCTGTGATAAATCAGTAATAGAAACACTGCTGACAACGGAAAACACTGCTGAAATCTATTCTTTATTCAACAGGAAGGAGGAACTTTAAAATATGAAAATTGTAGGTGTAGCAGCATGTACCGCAGGGGTGGCCCATACTTATATGGCCAGAGAAAAATTGATAAAAGGTGCAAAAGCCAGAGGACATGATTGTGCTGTTGAAACTCAGGGAACCATAGGAACAGAACATAAACTGACCTCACAGCAGATTTCTGAAGCAGATGTGGTAATTCTGGCAGTAGATGTAAAAATCTCCGGAGAAGAACGGTTTAAAGGGAAACCTGTTATACGGGTTGGAACAGCCGCTGTCATCAAAAATGCTATTGGTTTCATTGAAAAAGTAGAAAAAGCACTTGAAGCAAAAAAATAAATTTAAAGGAGAGGGAACATGAAAGAGCATGGAGTTATTTCAATCATCAAAAAACACATCTTGACGGCTATCGGCTATATGATTCCACTGGTTGTAGCTGCCGGTTTATCCATGGCTTTAGGACAATTTATTGACGGTGATGTCAGAAACTCTACTTCGGGTATTGGCTACTATCTTTACAAAGCCGGTAATTTTGGCATGTCTGCTGTTGTACCTGTTATCACTGCAGGCGTTGCTTATTCCATTTCCGACCGTCCCGGAATTGCGCCAGGATTAATTTTAGGATTCATCTGTACAGAAATTAAAGCCGGATTCATAGGTGGTATTGTAGCTGGCTTCTTAGTTGGATACCTTGTACTTGCAGTAAAAAAATATGTAAAACTTCCCGCTGCCATGCAGGGCCTGATGCCTGTAATGGTAATTCCAGTACTTGTAACAGCCATATCTTCCGTTCTTATGTTTACAATAGTAGGCCAGCCCTTCGCATGGCTTCAGGTTACTCTTACAGAAGCAATTACCAGTCTTCAAAGCGGTTCTAAATTTGTCTTTGGTGCTGTGCTTGGCGGAATGGCCTGCTTTGACTTCGGCGGCCCTGTAAACAAAACCATGTCTACCTTTGTAAATGGTCTAATGGTTGACGGCGTTTTTGAGCCAGAAGCTGTAAAGTTTATCGGATCTATGATCCCACCCTTTGGTATTGCAATCTCCTGCCTGCTCACTAAAAACAAATATACCAAGGCAGAAAAAGAAGCATTAAAGGCTGCTGTTCCCATGGGATTCTGTATGATTACAGAAGGTGTAATTCCCATTGCGGCAAGAGATCTTATCCGTGTTGTATTCTCCTGTGTATGTGGTTCCGCTGTAGCAGGCGGTCTGTCTATGATCTGGGGATGCGGTTCTCCCGTTCCTCATGGCGGAATGTTATCTGTTCCACTATTTACTAATCCTGTAAAATTCTGTATTGCTCTGGCTATTGGAAGTATGATTACAGCTGTAATTTTGTCTCTTATCAAAAAACCGGTAACAGAAGCTGATGAAAACTTTGAAGATCTTGGAAATACTGCTGATGATTCTTCCAATGATAACGATATTAAAATAGAAACATTTTAAAAAGGGGATATATTATGCTTATAAATATGAAAGAAATGTTAGAAATTGCAGATCAGCATCATTTTGCGGTAGGAGCCTTTAATGCAACTGAAAGCTCCCTGTTCCGTGCAGTTGTAGAAGAAGCAGAAGCCCAAAATGCACCGGCAATTGTACAGGTAGCTCCCGGCGAATTTGACTTTGCTACAAGAGAATTCTATTCCTATGTACGGGAACGTTTAGCCAACAGCCCTGTTCCCTTTGTCCTTCATCTGGATCATGGAAAAAATCTCCAGCAATGCCTCAAAGCAATTCAAGCTGGTTTTACTTCTGTTATGCTGGATGGTTCAGAATTTACCTATGACGAAAACGTCCGGCTTACAAAGGAAATCACCTCCATGGCACATATGGTCGGCGTATCTGTAGAAGGGGAACTTGGAACCATTGGAATTATGAATCATTCTGATGAGGGCGGTGTTGAGCACATTACATACACAAATCCTGACGACGTCGTTGATTTTGTTACAAAAACAGGTGTTGACTGTTTGGCTGTAGCTATAGGAACTGCCCACGGAATCTACCCGAAAGGATTTATCCCAAAACTCCAGCTGGATCTGCTTGAAAAAATCAGTGCTGTTTCTCCTGTTCCCCTTGTTCTCCATGGTGGAAGCAATAATCCAGATGATGAGATTAAAAAAGCCTGTGAAATCGGCATCCGTAAAGTAAATATTTCCAGTGATTTTAAGTATGCATTTTTCAAAAAAGTAAATCAGGTCATTGAGGAAACAGGCGGATTCATTCCTGCTAAAGTATTAACTCCCGGAATTGAAGATGCAAAGAATGTAATCCGCGAAAAAATGGAGTTGTTTGGCTCTTTAGGAAAAGCTCATTTATATAGATAATATCAGGAGGAAGTTATGATAAATTTTGAATTTTCCAATACAACTCAAATCATATTCGGAAAAGGTACTGAATCTCAGGTAGGAAGCGCCATCCGAAACTACAGTAACTGCGATAAGATCCTTCTGGTATACGGCTCTGAGCGAATCAAAAAAAATGGTCTTTTTGATACTATCAGCAGTTCCATAAAAGAATACGGAATTGAGATCCGTGAACTTGGTGGGGTAAAACCAAATCCCAGATTAAGTCTGGTTCAAAAGGGAATAGAAATATGCCGCCAAGAAAATATTGATTTCGTTTTAGCTGTAGGGGGAGGAAGCGCCATCGACACAGCCAAGGCTATTGGTGTCGGAGTTCCTTATGACGGAAATGTGTGGGATTTCTACCTTGGAAAAGCAATCCCTAAAACAACCCTTAAAACAGCCGCTATATGTACAATACCCGCTGCTGGCAGCGAATCCAGTTTGAGTTCAGTTATTACAAACGAAGATGGATGGTACAAAAAAAGTATCAATTTTGATTTAATTCGCCCGGTTTTTTCTATTATCAATCCCGAGCTTACCTTTACTATCCCTCCTTATCAAATTGGCTGCGGAGTTGTCGACATGATGACCCACATTATGGAACGTTATTTTACTAATACGACCCATGTAGATCTAACAGACCGGCTTTGTGAGGCCGCATTAAGAAGTATTATTGTCAATGGTGTTAAAACATTAAAAGAACCTGAAAATTATGATGTAAGGGCAGAAATCGTATGGGCTGGAACACTGGCTCACAATGGTCTCCTGAATACAGGACGCGTTCAAGACTGGGCATCTCACAGAATCGCCCTTGAAATGAGCGGTTTATATGATATTGCACATGGAGCCAGCCTCTCTATCGTATACCCTGCCTGGATGGAGTACGTATATCACCATGACAAAAAACGCTTTGTACAGTTTGCCGTTCGGGTATGGGATGTCGATCTGGCCTATGGGGAAGAAGATGAAATATGTCTGGAGGGTATTCGCAGAATGAGGGAGTTCTTCAAAAAGTTAAATATGCCTCTCACGTTTGAAGACGCAGGGCTGCCTACAACCGCATTTGAAGAGATGGCTGAAAAAGCTACTTATGGAGATACTATTCCTGTAGGAAATTTCGTTAAGCTTGGAAAGACTGAAATTATTGATATTTATAATCTCTGCAGAAAAAAATAATATCGGCTAAACAGAGCGCTGCCTCATCATCTATGTTCATGATGGAGCAGCGTTCTGTCATTCTGGAATCGGAAGATCTTTCAACTCTTTTGGATAATTCACCCGTTCCCACTCTATTTTTCTTGCACGATATACTATTTCAGTATATTTATCCTCTGTTCGATATTTTCTGTATGTAGCAATAACCTGCTTTCTATTCTTCGATAGTTTCCTGATATCTTCATTGAGAAGCGTGTTTGGCACCCATTCTGATGTTTCCTCAGCCTTTACAAAGCCAATACACCCTTTTATACCACCCGCAAGTTTTTCCGTATACAAACGAATTCCGCTACCTCCAAAGTCTCCAAAGCTGTTTGCGTTCAAATTCTTTGCCAACAAAAACGGAAGCACCTGAAGTTTCAAAACTGTTGTTCCTTCCTCTGAAAATGAGAAATCTCTTGCACTCAAGCGACCATCCACACAAAGACTGAAAAACTGGTCTGCAGACATTTTTCTCTTATCTATCTTTAGTCCTGTCAGATGGAGAAAATTATTCCTGCAAAAAGACACTTCCGCAGAAGATATGTTTTTATGCTTATCCATCAAAACAAACAGCAGCGTTCTGTCCATCAGATTCTTTTCGTACATTCTCGCGCATTCTATTACTATTTTGATCACATATTCCTTTGAAAGCTTTGCCATGCAAATCCCTTTCCGTTTCCATCTCAAGGTATTTTAAAGGGAGGCTCGCCGACACCGTAGTGCCGAACCGCCTCCCTTAATGACTGATTTTTCCGTTGTCCGCCAACCATCACGCCCAAAGTCGTGCATCTCTTTCGGATTTTTCCGTTGCCCGCCAACCATCCGGCCCTATGTCCGGCACCGTCTTTCGGATTTTATGTGTCAGCCACACAAGCAGAATGACGTCCGCTTTCCTATCTCTATTATATGCAATTTCTGTTTTTTAGTCAACGAACAAAATATTACATTTTTATATAAATGCTTATTTTTTTCTTCCTGCTGTCATCTCATCCATCCACTCCCCGCAAAGATTCATCCAGCCTGCCACATGAGGATCTGCAAACCGTTCCTTATCCGGCTCTGCCACCTCATCCGTAGCCAGCGACAATCCATGCTTCCCAAAGGGATACACATGATACTCAAAGGGAATTTTATATTTTGACAGCTGCTTTACAAAAAGCAGGGAATTTTCTACCGGAACCGTTGGATCTTCTGCCGTATGCCACAGAAATACAGGCGGAGTCTCCTGATCCACATGATTTTCCAGACTGAAAAACTGCTGTTTTTCCAAATCATCTCCTGCCAGCATCTCAAAGCTTCCTCTGTGGGCCCATTTCCCGGCAGAAATCACCGGGTATCCCAGAATCAGGCCATCCGGTCTTATGCTTTCAGCCTGATTCTTTGAAAATATCTCCGGTTCATTCCACAGCACTCCCAAACTGGCAGCCACATGGCCCCCTGCTGAAAAACCGCACAGAAATACAGGTTTTTCCGGTTCCCACATCCGGACCATTTTCACAGCCTCTGCCGCCTGCTTCACCGGTTCTGTTCCAAGAACCTCTCCCGGACCTGCCACACTGTAATACAGAATCCACGGCTTCCATCCAAGGGCTGCAAAGGCTTTTGCCACCGGCTCCCCCTCTCTGGGCGAAAGCCACTGATACCCGCCTCCGGGGCAGATAATCACACTCCCCTTCCAGTCCTGATTCCAGAAAGCTTCCATTCCTTCTGCTTCTTCCAGTATTCCATTTCCCGTAACCCCATATCTCATATAGTCCCGCTCCGTCAGCCTTCGTATTTTACATCAAAACCAAAATATTCATTCACATTATTAAAGCAGACATCCTCTATGATTTTCTGCAAAGCCTTCTCTCCGGCAAAATACTCGCCCCGCTCTGCCAGCTTTCCGAGATAATCGCAGAATACTCTCCTGTACAGCTCATGGCGCGGATAGGAAATAAAGCTTCGGCTGTCTGTCAGCATTCCTACAGACAGGCTGATCGGATAGAGGTTTGCACAGGCCTCAAACTGACGGCTGATTCCAAAGGCCTGATCGTTAAACCACCAGGGTGCTCCCAGCTGAACCTTTCCTTTCACTCCGCCTCCACAAAAGCCTGCTGCCAGAATAGCCCATGTTTCAATCTTTGTTCCGTCCAACGGATAGATAATAGTCTTTGGAAGCTCATCAATCAGGGTCAGGCGGTTTAAAAGTTCTCCCACACTGGTTACGGAGCACTGATCATCTGCACAGTCAAAGCCCGTAGAATGGCCCGTTTCCGCTACGCCCCTTGTATTGGCGTCCAGATAGGTACCGATATGAAGCTGCATCACATAACCATTCCGGTTATACCGGCGTCCCATCTCAAAGAGAAATGCGCTGCGGTACTGATCCTCTTCCTTTGCTGTCAGAGGCTCATTTTTTCTTGCCTTATCAAAAATCCGGTCAATTTCCCCGGAGGTATAATTCTCCCATGTAAAGTGAGGAATTCCGTCATCGCTTACCGTTGTGCCTGTAATCTCCTGAAAATATTTCAGTCTTGTCTCCAGAGCATCCAGCATATGCTCAAAGGAATCAATCTTAATTCCTGAAACCGCCTCTAACTGATCCAGATATGATGAAAATCCATCTTTTTCCAAAAACATGGCCTGATCCGGGCGGAATGCAGTAATTACCCGTGTAAACATCTTTTCCTTATTTAAAGCAATATGGCAGTGAAGATCATCTATCGGGTCCTCTGTGGTGCTTACCAGCCTTACATTGGAATGCTCCATGCACCAGCGTCTTGTCATATGCTCTTTATGGATCATTTCCTTTGTCTTCTGATAAATTTCCTCCGCATTTTCCTCTGTCACCGGCTCGTCAATATCAAAATACCGCTTTAATTCCATGGCGCACCAGATATAGATGGGATTTCCGGCTAATGCCGGAAGAATCGAAGCAAAAGCCAGATATTTTTCGTGAAAATCTGCATCTCCGGTAATATACCTTTCATCAATGCCGAAGGTACGCATGGCTCTCCATTTATAATGATCGCCCCTGAGCCACATTTCTCCCAGATCCTCAAATTCCTTATCTTCCAGAATCTCTGAGGGCTGCAGATGGCAGTGATAATCAATGACAGGCATATGCTCCGCATACTTATGATAAAGGTGCCGCCCTGTTTCTGTTGTCAGAAATAATTCCTCATCAAACCTTGTGTTCATTTTCCTGCCTCCTTAGAATCCGATCAATGCTCCGCCGTCTACCGGAATACAGCTTCCGCTGATATATCTGGCTGCATCACTGGATAAAAAGGCTGCGCACATACCTACATCCATAGGATCACCCACGGTTTTTGCAGGGATTCTTCCCATGATTTTTGCCAGACGTGGCGGATCATTGTCTACAGCCTTGTGGAACATGGGCGTATCAATCCATCCGGGAGCAATTGCATTTACTGTAACTCCGTATTCTGCCAGCTCTGCAGTCAGAGTATGGATCATGCCCAGAAAACCTGCCTTTGCAGTAGAATATCCGGCAACCTGCGGCTGTCCGATATAGCTGGTCATGCTTGCCTGGAAAATGATCCTTCCGCGCTTCTGCTCCTTCATATATGGAACAACCGCCTTTGTCATAGCAAAAGAACCTACCAGATGTACATCCAGCACACGCTTATAGTCCTCTACTGTCATATCCCAGATAAACTTCTTGCAGTGGTTTCCGGCATTATTTACCAGAATATCTACTCTGCCGTGTTCCTTCACGATTTGGTCTACTAACTCTCCTGCATGATCCGTATCTGTAATATCAAACTGGTAAAAGGCTGCCTGAGAGCCAAATTCCTCCAGCGCCTCTGCCGCCTGCTCCGGCGCTTCAAAGCTTACTACGCATACCTTTGCCCCGGCGCTTACCAGACACCGTGTTACCGCCAATCCAAGTCCGGTAGAACCGCCCGTTACGATTGCTACCTGACCGGACAGGTCATACCAGTTTGCCATTTTAAACTCATTCATTTCTTTTTCTGTAAATGCAGCCATCTTTAAGTCCTCCTTCTATAACCGGCATTTCTTTTCAAATGCCTCCTGGGTATCCTGATATTTATAGGGAATATAAAATTCTCTGTGTCCCAATGCTTCACTTTTGGTAGGTCTTCCTCCCGCGGTTTCCGCTATGTACTCTGCAAGAACGTCTGCCATCTCATTCAGGCTTATGTTTCCTTCCAGAACAGGGCCTGCGTCAAAATCCATATCCTCTTCCATCCGTTTATACGTTTCACTGTTTCCTGTCAGCTTAATGCAGGGCGCCACTGCATTTCCAACCACATTTCCCCGTCCGGTAATCAGAATTACCAGATGGGCTCCGCAACTGGTCAGATCCATCAGCCCCTCATTGTCATTTGGGTTGGTAATCCCAAACTGCATCCAGTAGGGGTCCGGTGTAGAATCCAAAAGCCACAGGCCATGTCTTCCCGGATGGCTGGCTACCTTCAGCACCCCCTCGATGGGCTTTGAGCCGCTTTTTATCACAGCTCCCATGCTTTTTTCTTCAATAGTTGACAGGCCTCCGGCAAAATTCCCCGGGCTGACCGAATACTGACGCACAGAGCGGCAGTATTCCAGCGCCTTATCATAGGTAGAACGAATCTCTCTTTTGGCATTTTCATCTGCTCCCCTGCTTTCCAGAAGATCTCCCAGACCGATTGCCTCTACGATTTCTTCAAAAATGGCTGTTCCGCCCAGATCCACCAGCTTATCATAAAAACGGCCCACCACAGCATTTCCGGCCAGTCCGCTGGTATAATCGCTTCCTCCGCATTCTGCTCCGATCACCAGATCCTTCATGCCCATCTCTACTCTGGGCGTATCCTCCAACTGCTTCAAGGCCATCCTTACCCATGCAATTCCCTTTTCCACGGATTTGCGGGTTCCGCCCTCCTGCTGAATAAACATCCAGGAAGCCGGCTTTCCTTCCTTCTCAGCCAGATCTGCCAGCCACTGAGGCTGAACATACTCGCAGCCCAGTCCCACCGCCAGCACGGCTCCCACGTTCGGATGCCGGATCAGGCTGATTAATAAATCTACAGCATACTGATTATCCGTACAGCCGTCAAATCCCACCAGCTCCACATCCGGATGAGCAGACCGCTCTACGATCTGGCGTGCTGCAAATTCGGAGCATTTTACCGTATAAATTACCAGCACCCGGTTTCTGATGCCGGGCGCTCCATTCTTTCTCTTATATCCCTTCCAGGATAATTCCTTCAGGTTCATATCCGCTTCCTCACTCATATCTGGTATCCATGGGCGCTCCTGTTTTTACATCCAGATGACTGGACCGTTCATCATAAAGACTTTTCATCACATGAAGATGAACCCAGCTTCCTTTGATAATATCTTCCGTTGCCGCCCCGATGGGAACGCCATATTTTATAATCCGCGTTCCGGAGGGGATATCTGACAGGGCAATCTTATGCCCTGCCGGAATATCCGTAACAGCTTCTATGTCTTCTTCCTGATGGTCTCCAATCAGCGCTGCCCTCTCTCCTGTAAGAAGCTCCGACAGGGCCGTAGCCACATTATCTTCATATGCAACCTGAAATACCCTCTTTTTGCTGTCCATAAAAGCTCCAGCCTTTCCTTATAATATCCCAAACTCCGCAAATGCCTGTGTTGCTGTCATTCCGCCTTCGATGGCTTTTCTCACCGTTTTTTCACCGGAGGCCTTAATCAGAGCTTTCTCAATTACCTCATCCTTGATTTCCTTTGGAATAATCAGGACGCCGTCTATATCGCCAAACACCAGATCGCCGTCATGAATCGTTACCTGCCCGATCTCAATGGTGCAGCGGTAATCGCATACATAGGTACGCACGGAAGAATCCTGAGCCCAGCACTGTGTACAGAATACAGGGAAATTCTGTCCCATAACCTGAGGCGTATCACGGCTGTAGCCGTCCAATACCGCGCCTGCTGCTCCTCTCGCTTTTGCCGTAGCAGTCAAAAGCTCGCCCCACAGGGCAGAATGATGGGCTCCTGTGGCAATGTATACCTCTCCGGGCTTTAACTGGTCAAGCGCCTCTGTCAGATAGCCAAAGGGCTTTTTCGGATTTTCAAATACGTCATTTTCCAACACTGTGCAGGCATACCCTGCTACTTTTAACCGGTTATCCGGCTGGCTGCGGTCCACATAGGCATCTGCCGGAACCAATGCCTCCAGAGGGCGGATATTGGCAGGCAGAAACTGATGCTTATATCCCATCTGATCCAGAATATCCCCTACTACAGGCGTGTAAAGCTTTTCTTTCATTAAGGCAAATAATTCTTCATCACTGTTCCACTGTTTCATTTCTATTCCAGTCTCCTTGCAATTCATCATATTTCATTTATCAGACAGCCGGACGCCCGGCACATCATCAGATCGCCATATTGGGCAGCCACATGAAGGTCTGAGGGAAGTAGGTTAAGATCAGCAGGGCAATACCCATTACCGCATAGAATGGAATCATGGTCTTTGCCAGCTTTTCAATCTTAATTCCCGAAATGGCGCTTCCTATAAACAGGGTAGATCCAACAGGAGGCGTCAAAAGTCCGATTCCCAGATTCAGGACCATTACCACACCCAGATGAATGGGAGAAAGTCCCAGAGACATCCAGATCGGCAGGATAACCGGCGTCAGCATCAGAATCAGGCAGGCCATCTCGATCAGGCAGCCTAAGAACAGCATCAGCAGATTCAGCATGATAAGAATCAGAATCTTGTTGTCTGTAATAGAGAACAATGCCTCTGATACGACAGACGGTACCTTTAAATAAGTAAGCAGGTAGGTAAATGCTCCGGATACACCCAAAAGAATTAAAACCTTTCCAAGAGTCATGGTAACGTTATGGAAAATTCCCGGAAGATCCTTGAAGGTGAATCCCTTGTAGATAAACAGCCCCACTACCAGAGACCATACAACTGCACATGCTGCAGATTCTGTGGTTGTAAATACACCGGTGATTACGCCGACTACTACAAACAGTACGGAAAGCATACCCCAGATTGCCTTAAAGAAGGTTCTCACACAGGCCCTTGGATTAAAATGTCCTGTCACGGGATATTTCTTCTTAACAGAAACATAGTAGGAATAGATCATCAGTACAATCGAAAGAACCGCACCCGGAACATAGCCTGCCAGAAACAGCTGTCCGATAGATACGCTGGTTACGCCGGCTGCTGCCAGAGTATAGATAACCATGTTCTGGCTTGGGGGAACCAGAATACCCTCTACGGAGCTTGCCATAGTCAGACAGGTAGAGAAATCACGGTCATATCCCTGATCCTCCATCATCTTGATCTCAATAGGGCCTAAGGAAGCACAGTCTGCAGAAGATGAACCGGAGATACCTCCGAAGAAGAAGGATGCCACTACGTTAACCATGGCAGCTCCGCCTCTGAACCAGCCAACCAGCTCCTTTGAAAAATCAATCAGCGTGTCCGTGATTCCGCCTGCGCTCATCAGCTCGCCCATAAGGATAAAGAACGGCACAGCAAGAAGGGTATAGGAATTCAGGTTACTTACAAATTTCAGCGCCATCTGCATGGGGTTAATCCCCAGATAGATAAAATCGGCCAGAGACGCAATACCGATTGCATATACGATAGGTACTCTTAAAAACACCAGAACCAGAAACAGGCCTATTAATATTAATGTAGCAATTACGGTTGTACTCATGCTTCCTTCCTCCTTGTCCACTGGGTTATCAAAGCAAAGATATAAAGAACCCCTGTTACCGGCAGGGACAGATACATCCATGCATAGGGAATGTTAAGTCCCGCCATCGTATTGCTTCTGGACTGTTTCATAAGCAGTACGCCGTAAATTACCATAAATACTGCAAAAATAATGATACACAGAGTTGCAAGTACGTCCGTTGCAAAGATCTGTCCCTTCTTCATCTTTTCGTCAAACATAGTCACTTTAAGGTGCTCATCTGTCCGAAGCACCAGAGAAGATCCCATGATGCTCATCCATGTAAGAAGAAACAGAGACATGGGTTCTCCCCACATAGGGGACTGATGAAGAAAATACCTTCCCACAAAGATATAAAATACAACTGCTACCAGAGCTGCCAGCATCAGTTCGCACAGATGCCTTACGGTACCAAACACAACCCTGTCCACCGGCTCCCACAGCTTCCTAAACTTATCCATAGCCTTTCCCTTCCTGATGTTTCTGTCTTATTTGTATTCGCCGCTTCTCATTTCCTCAATCAGAGCCTGATTTTCCTCTGAATATCCTTCATAAATACTCTGGCAGGCCTCAGACCACTTATCCAGATCGCTTACCTCAAGTCTGGTTACGCCCTTTTCCTCAAAGCTGTCAAAGGTCTCCTGGATCTTCTTCTGATTGTATTCGTAGCAAACCTTTCCTGCTGCCTCAGAGGCCTCCTTCATCCAGCCCTGCTGCTCCTCTGTAAGAGAATTCCATTTATCCTTATTCATCAGGATAACGCCGCAGCCAAAGGTATGAGCGTCGGGGATGAAGTATGGCGCAACCTCATTATAGGAATTTGCCATGTAGTTAATTACATCATTTTCTGCTCCGTCTACAACTCCGGACTGAAGAGAGGTATATAACTCAGAATACGCAATTGGTGTTGCGGATGCATTCAGGGCCTTCATTGTATTTACCATCAGATCTGTCTCCGGAACGCGCATCTTTAAGCCCTTCATCATATCCAGAGAGAACTCTGTGGGATTGCCCAGCTTCTTATATGTATTTTCTGTAATAAACATGTGACGGGGACCCTCGGTCAGCCAGCCTAAGGCCACATATCCGCAGTCAGCCTCATCTACTGAATCAAGAAGCTTCTGTCCTGTACTGCTCTTTGCCATAGCCTCAAACTGATCCATATCCTTAAACAGGAATGGAAGGCCTGACAAACCGATCTTTTCTGCTCCGTAATTGGAAAGGGAAGAAGCATTGCCGCGGAAAATATCAAGAGTACCCATCTGGATTCCCTGCATACACTCCTTTTCATTTCCAAGGGTGCCGTTCAGATACAGCTCTACCTTGATCTGACCGCCGGAAAGCTCCTCAATCTTGCTTGCAAATTCCTTAGCACCTACCGTTGCGCCGTAATCCTCGCCGTTTACCTCACTCCAGCGAAGGGTAATTGCATCTGCACTTCCCTTTTCCGGAGCAGCATCTGCCTCTTTGGATGCAGGCGCTTTGCTTCCGTCTGCTGATGCAGGGGCGCTTCCTGAACCTGAACCGCAGGCTGCCAGTGAAAGAGTTGTACAAACTGCCAATGCTACTGCTGCCATCTTTTTTCTCATGATTACATATCCTCCTGAAATACATTATGTGTTATAACTGCGGCACAAAAACGTTTTTGTAAAATGGCATAAAAAGCCGTTTTCCAACAGTTCCCCCGTGCCTTAAGATACACTAAGAATACGCTTTTTACCCTGTTTTGTCAATATATTCCGTTATTTTTAGTTTGTTTAGTAGCTATTTTGGTACAAAATACACAATTTTTATTTTCTGAATTTAAACATAAACACGGTTTGAAACTAAACTTCTTCTATATCTTTACTTTTTTATATGATATTGCTATACTTTACAAAAACGTTTTATTTAACGTTATCTTAATCTGTTTTAGATAATTTCAACAGTATTTTAAATGAATGGAGGATTCTTCAGATGATTATTACCAAATTTGAAAGTTGGTGGGTAGAACGTGGAAAATGCCTGTTTGATGAAAGACGCCAGGGAGGCGCAAAGATGGGTTGGGATGTGATTGTGATCCGCCTTACCACAGATACCGGCTTAGAAGGCCACGCCGTGTGTATGGCAGCCAGAAGCGGAGCTGTCAGTGAATCCTATCTTCAGGAAAGTATCGCCCCTGTTGTCCTGGGAAGAGACCCTCATGACAGAGAAGCGATCTTTCAGGAGCTTTGGGTCATTGACCGGCACGAAGCCTTTTTCCCTGTATTTCTGCCCGGTCCTGTAGACGTAGCGCTCTGGGATCTGTGTGCTAAGGAAGCAAATCTTCCCTTATATAAATATATCGGAGCCTACAGGGATAAGCTCCCTGTCTATGCCAGCAGCAATTTCCTGCCTACGGTACAGGATTATGTAGACGAAGCCCTTTATTACAAGAGCAAAGGCATCAAAGGCTATAAGGCTCATCCCGCAGGACCTGTAGAATTTGATATGAAGGTTCACGCTGCAGTCCGGGAGGCCGTGGGAGATGATTTTATCCTGATGACAGACCCTGTAGGCGACTACACACTGGATGAAGCGATCCGGGTAGGACGGCAGCTGGAAAAGCTGAACTATAAGTGGTTTGAAGAACCCTTCCGTGATTTTGAGCTTTATAAGTATTCCGAGCTGTGCAGAGCTCTGGATATTCCTATTGCTGCCACAGAAACCACCAGAGGCTGCCACTGGGGAGTCGCTCAGGTAATCGCCCAGAGGGCCGCTGATATCGTCCGGGCAGATGTAAGCTGGAAGGACGGCATCACAGGCGCGTTAAAAATTGCCCATTTAGCTGAGGCCTTTGGACTTAACTGCGAGATCCACACCACTACCATGAACTACATGGATATGGCCAATCTGCATTTAAGCTGCGCAATCAAAAACTGTGAATACTTTGAATACTTTGTACCCGAGGATAATTACCGTCTTCCCATGAAGGGCGATCTTCCTATTGATGAAAACGGTTTCATCCACGTGCCCGACAAACCGGGTATCGGGGTTGAGCTCGACTGGGATCTGATCCAGTCTGCCTGCCGCCATTACTGCTGTCAGGAATGGAAACAGGCGTAGCTGTTACAGAAACAGACAGCGGTAGTTTTCATGCTCATACATGACAAGGTTGCTTTTAAACACCACATCGCTGCCCACATAGACCCGTTTCTGCTCAGGAAGCTTTCCGCTGATCAGATATTCCGCCAGAGTCCGTATTCCAATATACCCCTGCGCATAGGGATTTTTCTGAATCACATTGTTAAATACGGAATGCCGGAGCCTGTCTGCAGTGGCGTCAGAAAGGTCTGATCCCACTGCAAACAGCCTTCCTGCCCTTCCGCTTTCTTCCAGAGCCTCTCCCAGCATAATTGTTCCCTGGGAATATACGCTGCAGCAGGCAGCCACATCCGGCCTTGTAATCTGGTTAAATATATTTACATAGTTTGCCTTGTCCATGGTCCAGGAATGATCAATATACAGTAAATTCGGGCATCTGTTTTCACTCAGATACTCTTTAAAGCCTCTGAGAATCGCGCTGTGGGCTTCCCACTTTGGATTTCCCCCACAGATGAAAATACTTCCGAATTCCGGTATACGGCTTATGATCAGCTCTGCCATGGTACGGCCGATCACTTCATATTCCGGCTGTATACAGCAAAGGTAATCGCACAGCTTTAATTCTGACGTAATGCAGACGACGGAGATCCCTTCATCCTGTATGAGCCTCCAGTCCTCTTTTGATGTAATCTCATCAATATGGCCTACGGTCAGAATACCATGGAGTTTATGCTCACAGGTCAGCTTTTTTAACTGTTCCAGAATCTGCTCCCTGCCGTGGTGATGATATGGCATTTCAATGCATTCCATATTTACATTGATGGTTGATAAATAATCATGGATTCCCCTCCACATAGGCGGGTAGTAATACCTATTTCCCCCATCCTCCGCCGGAACTAAAATGGCAATTCTCTGGGTACTCCGCTTTAAGCTGGAAGCCAGCGTGTTCGGCTGATATCCCAGCTCTTCAGCCGTCCTGCGGACCTTTTCACGGGTCTCATCGCTGACCCCCGCTTTACCGCTCAGGGCAAAGTGAACCGAACTGATAGATACCCCTGCTTTTGCTGCTACATCACGAATCGTTACTTTTGCTTTCAAAAAATACACCCTTCCCGTCACTGTCAATCATTACTGCTATTATACAACAGATTTATAATATCATAACATATTTTTCAGGAGGAAATACAGTATGTCTGAATTAGAATTAAAAGGAAAAACAGGAATTGTCACCGGCGCAAGCAGCGGAATCGGCTTCCAGATCGCCAATGTTCTGGCAGAAGCCGGGGCCACCGTCTATGCCGTCAGCCGTACCGGCGCCCCTAAGGAGGGCGTTGGAACCAGTTCTCCCGGCGTGATCCATGTGAAAGGCGATATCGGAGATCAGGCTGCCATGAAAGTTCTCTTAGCTGAGATTACAGCCTCTTCCGCAGGAGTCCTTGACTTTCTTGTAAATAATGCAGGCGCTACCTTTAAATGCCGTGCGGAACAATTTCCTGAAGATCAGTTTGACCACATTATGAACGTAAATGTAAAATATGTATTTGAAATGAGCCGCCTTTGCTACCCATTCCTCAAAAAATCCCCGGGCAAGGGCCGCATCATCAATATAACCAGCATGAGCGCTCATCTGGGATTTTCCGAAGTCGTTCCCTATTGTACCAGCAAAGGAGCTGTCCTTGCCATGACAAGAGGCCTTGCAGTCGAATGGGCCGGAGACAACATCTGCGTAAACAGCATTGCTCCCGGCTGGTTTAAAAGCAAGATGCTTACACAGGTGGCCGACCCGGCAAGGGAACAGAAAATCCTCAGCCGTATGCCTCTGCATGCCTACGGCGATACCAGAGACCTGGGCGCTATGGCCCGTTTCCTCTGCGGGCCCGGAGCCGGATATATCACAGGCCAGGATTTTGCTGTAGACGGCGGAGCACTGGCATTTGGGTATTAATCTTCAGGAATTTTAAAGGGAAGCAGCCCGGCGCCGTGATGCCGAAGCTGCTTCCCTTACTAAATGATTTTTCCGTTATCCTTTTTTAATCCTGTTATATATAATTTCCTTCCGTCCCTCTTATGCCTCTTCATAAGAGATTTCCATCTTCACCTTGCCGCTGTGATAACGTACCAGTGAGAAGATGATTGCGCCTGCCAGCACAACAATATTGATAATAATCATCTTAATATCTGCTGCCATTGCATTGGAGATCAGCTGGAATGCTGCAACGCCTGCACAGGAATACATTAACAGTCTGTATGCCCAGTCCGGCATATGGAACATGGATTTTGCCCACAGATCCGGAAGCATCTTCGGCATTCTCAGATAGCCAATAGCATATACGATAGAACGCAGATATGTAATAAACATTACCAGGTCAGCAATCTGGTTTACACTCAGATCCAGAGCCAGCGGCACGATTGTCAGCAGATACCATACAAACAGCCATTTATGGGGAGTACGGTACTTTGGATGCAGCTCGCCCATAGACCTTGGGAACCATCCGTCTCTTGAAGCCTGTACCAGAGGCTTTGTGATATATGCAACCGTAACGTTTAACGTAGTAGCGGTAGCTCCCAGCGCGCCTGCCACAATAAAGAACAGGAACAGTGGTTTGTTAAAGATCTCTTTTGCTACCAGAGTAAGAGGCTGACCTGCTACCTCCTCAATGGGAAGTACACCGGAAGCTACAATGGAAAGCAGTGAAAACATCATAGCTACAAATGCGGTAGAAATGATAATGGTTGTAGGAATATCCTTCTTGGGATTCTTACATTCACCGGAGAATGAAATTAATTCAGAAGCACCAAGAACTGCATAGTTTAAAAATGCTCCGCCTGCAAAGATTCCTACTACTCCGTGAGTTGTAAAGCCCGGATTTTTAAAGTAATTTGCAAAATCCACATGAGGCATACCGCAGACGATAAATAAAAGGATTGCTCCTACCAGGGCAACGGTCAGGAAATTTTCCACTTTTGCCATAATGTTGATTCCAAAAAAGTTTACAACAAAAAACAGTGTCGCAATCGCCATGGCGACGATTCTGGGATTAGATGAGGGGAACAGTGCCTGGAAATACTCTGCAAAGGACAGAGCATACATACAGATTCCCATCTCGCCCAGGAAGTAGATGATAATCCATGCGCCAGCCCATTTTTCTCCTACAAACATGGACCATACCGTATAATTTCCGCCTTTAAAACGGGCGATACTGGAACTTAAAATACTGGGAACCGCGAAAAACAGCGCAAAAAAGGTAGCGATCAGATAAGAGATAAATACGGAGCGTCCCGTTCTATCAATCCCGATACCGGTTAATGTCATAACGCCGGCTCCGATAATCATGCCTACTGCAATTCCAAATAAATCTTTTCGGGTTAAGACCTGCTTATATCCTACATCTTCACTCATGTTGCCTTTTCCTCCTTATGAACAATCTGCATCTTTTCTTACATCCAGACAACTCTCACACAGCTTCACCAGCAGCTCATAGGATTTCTCCATGGACTGAATACAGGTATATTCATAAATAGTGTGGCAGTTATCTCCTCCTGTAAACAGGTTGGGGCATGGAAGCCCCTTAAATGTAATTTCTGCTCCGTCAACTCCGCCGCGCACAGGGATGATTACCGGCTCAATTCCCAGCTCCTCCATTGCCTTCACCGCATTGTCAATAATAAACGGGAAATTCAGGATCTTATCCCTCATATTGTACATAACGTCCTCAAAGCGGATGCTGACCGTATTTTCACCGTATTTCTTATTAAGGAACTCTGCAATTGTCAGCAGGGCATTTTTCTTTTCCGTAAATTTACTCATCTCATGATCCCGGACCAGATACCGCATGGAGGTAGTTCCCACATCTCCGTGAATCTCTGCCAGATGAGTAAAGCCTTCTCTTCCTTCTGTATTGGCCGGTATCTCCAATGGATTCAGCAGGCTGTGCAGCTCCATGGCAATATGCATGGAATTTACCATTCTGTTTTTCGCATATCCCGTATGGGCTACCTCTCCTTTTACCTCTACATAGGCAATTCCGCAGTTGAAGTTATCATAGTAGAACTCTCCCAGCTCTCCTCCGTCCATAGAATAGGCAAAATCGCAGTTGAATTTTTCCAGGTTAAAATTCAGCGTGCTTTTTCCAATCTCTTCATCGCAGGTAAAGCAGATATTTACCTGTCCATGGCCGATTTCCGGATGTGTCATCAGCGTCTTTGCCATCTGCATGATTACGGCTACACCGCTCTTATCATCTGCTCCTAAAAGGGTGGTTCCGTCGCCGACGATCAGATCCTTCCCCTTATAAACCTTCAATCTTGGAAATTTTTCTGTTGAAAAAATAATATTTTTTTTCTCATTCAGAACAATATCCTCTCCGTCATAGTTTTCTATGATTCTTGGATGAATATTGCAGCCCGGAAGATCCGGCGCAGTATCCATATGGGCCGTAAAGCCAATGGCCGGTATTCCCTCTCCGCTGTTGGAGGGAATGCATGCATAAACTGCTCCAAATTCATCCATTTCCGCATTTTCCACACCCATTTCCAGAAGCTCCTTTACCAGAAGCCTTCCAAGATCCTTCTGTTTTTCTGTACTGGGAATGGTCTGGCTTCCATGCTGCGACTGGGTATCGATGCTTATATACCTGAGCAGCCGTTCTACTAACTCCTTCATCGTGTTTCCTCCTTTTTCAGTATTTCTTCCAGAAAATGTTCTACATTTTCAATGCTCTTTTCAGACAGACGCAGGGTACACTGCTCAGAGCTTCCTGCACAGCGTTCTGTATAAATCATGTTGGGACATTCATGAAGCTGTTCCCATGTATCCCCGATTCCAACGCCGTCGCAAATATAATAATTATTTTCCCGGGACAGCCACTTCTTCATTGCTTCCACATCAAATGTAGGTCCTATGGACGTATTGACAATGATCTTTCCATTTCCAAATAATTCAAACTCTTTTTCCCTTAAAAGACAGGTATTTTTAGGGAGGAGGGTACAGATAATGTCATTTTCCTTTAACAGTTCTTCTAAGGTCCGGCGGCAAATTCCCAGCTTTTCTGCCTCCTCACAGCACCTTAAATCAGAATAGGACACATCTGCTTCCATCAGCTTCAAAACTCTTGCCAGCTTAAAGCCTGTATTTCCCATTCCCACAATTCCTATCTTCTGATTATAAAATTCATTGGGCCGCTCCTTCCACTGATGTCCCTTAAATCCATGGAGCAGGTCTGCCAGTGCACTTACTGCAAACTCAATGACGCCTCCGTCGCCGTAATCTGTAATTCCCCGGACAACGATGCCCCTTTCTCTGGCATAGGCTACATCTACATTTGCGCTCTTCTCATTATAAAGGGTACAGCACATCCCAATATATTTCAGCTTAGGGCATTTTTCCAGAATCTGTCTTGTAATCAGGGTACAATAGGATACCATCAGACAGTCTGCATCCTTCACCCTCTCTGTAATTTCATCCGAATCCGTGGGGAAATCATCGTAAAATACCACTTCCTCTGACAGCTCTCCAAGGCGTTTCTTCGCCCATTCGTTCATTCCCGTGTTGTCTACTACCACTGTTTTTTGAAACATCCCTTCTGCTTCCCTCCCGTCTGATTTCTGGCATTTATTTATGCAATTTGTTTTTTATTTAATGTTTATCCTCTTTGTTTTTATAAAATAATTATAAAAAAAATCCACTGATCCATATACATGAAAAAGTGGATTTTTTGTTCAAAAACAGGATATTTTTATATCGGCGGCACCTGTAATTTTGGCACTGCCTTTTTCAGCATACGGAGAAAATAAGCGTACAGCTCCTCCGGCGTCAGCTCCGGCTCATGGATAATCGCATCAATAGTCAAATGAAATACCTCATCCAGCTCCAGATCATAGGACGAAAGCGGGCGCTCCTTTCTGTGACTCATAAGCTCACTGCTCACATAATTTCCTATATCCTGATTTCCAAAGCCTTCAATCTCCAGAGTTCTGTATTCCTCTGTTCCGTGCTCACAGCCAAAATACGTCAGCTGGCGGCATTTTACCCGCTTATTCGCCTCTGCCCCCTCCATACTTCCAGCCAGATAACTGGCAAAATCCCATGCAGCCTCCTTTTCCCTGCTGGAGGACGGAATTGACAGCACCATTCCTCCCCACTTAAAACTTCCATTTGGAGGGCTGATCAGCGTCCAGTCCTCCTTTTCATTAACAGAAAATGTATCATACTGGGAAACCCAGAATGTCCACGGAGCCATCATATATGTTTCTTCCCAATAATCCTGAGACCATTCCATGGATACCTGAGCCGTATTTCCCACCAGACCTGTATCATAGAGCTTGTCCAAATAGCGGAAGTAGTCCAGGAAACGCTCCGGTTTTATCATCTTATTCTCCTTCGTATAGGGTTCGTCTGTCTGATTAAACAGCATAGACCCCACATCTCCCAGACAATTGAACAGCATAAACTGATGCCCCTTTTCCTTTTGCTCCAGGCTTTTATTAAGAAGGCTCTCCCAGTCTGCAAACAACTCCATGGCTTCCCCCGGCGAATCAATTCCAAAAACCCGTTTTGCCATTTCAGCCCGATACGCCAGCCCCGCCGCGTCCTGATTATAGGGAAGAGCCACGATAGCTCCGTCAGCCGAGGTCATATAGCTTCTGCACCCTTCCGGGTAATCCTCATATTTTACACCATAAGGCTCATTCCCCAGATTTTCCCAGATTGGAAGGGGAAGGAAATTACCCGCATAGTAATCCTGAAGAAAGCAGATATCCGGAAGCTCTCCCGACAAATCAATGGCGCTTTCAATCTGTCTGGCATAATCGGAAATAGATACATTTACATAATTAAGCCGGTAGGTGCTCCCCGTATCCTTCTTATACTGTTCAAACAGCTCCTCTATGGAATCATCCCAGTACCAGATGGTAATAACCTCCTGCCCCTTTGTCTCAAACTGAGTTTTCTGGGCCTGAACCATATATAATAAAATTCCCGCATAGCACAGAGCAGTGATGATAAATACTGCCGCTGCCTGCTTTTTTACGCCTGTGTTATCATTCTTCATGAATCTCCCCTTCATCTTCCTCTGCTTCCCTCAGCAGTGACAGATCCTTCTGGTAGGGAACCGATATTAAAATCGTTGTCCCCTTCCCTTTTTCACTGTAAATTTCAAAGCTGTAATGCTCCGGATACAGGTATTCCAGACGTTCCCTGATGCTTTTAATTCCAATAGAATGCACTCCTGAGTGACCTTTTCCATTTTGTTCCAGCCCTTTCAGCTCTTCTTCATCCATACCAATACCCGTATCAATTACCCAAAGATCCAGCATATCCTCCCTCTGCTCTGCCAGAATCTCAATAGAACCATTTTCTTCCATGGGCGCAATTCCATGGTAAATGGAATTTTCCACCAGAGGCTGAAGGATATTTTTCGGTACATAAGCTGTTGTAAGTTCATCCGGAACCTCTATACTTACAGAAACCTTATCCTTATAACGGTAATTCTGAATTACGCAGTAAGCCGACACCACCTCCAGCTCCTCCTTCAGCATAGCGCAGCTTTTTCCCGAATACGCAGCCATTCCATCCTGAAGTATCAGAATCAGAGACTGTACCATTTTCTCAATATCCTGATTATGGTCTCTTCTGGCAAGGTAAATAACTGAATTTAAGGTATTATAAAGAAAATGCGGATGGATTTTCGACATAAGCATATCAAATTTCAGCTTTTTATTAATCCGTTCGTCCTGTATCCTTCGTTTGATAAACTCTTCGATCCGCTCTGCCATCTTATTAAATTGACAGCTGAGCATCTCCAGCTCGTCCCCTGTTTTTATTTCCAGAATTTTCCGTTTTCCTCCGGAAAAATCCAGCATTGCCGCCGATATCTGGGAAATAGGCTGTAAAAACTTCCGTATAAGCAAAAATGTCAAAAGAAGGATCGCCGCTGCAGTGGACACGGAATACACAACAAAAAAATACCGCATCTGTTCTGAATACTGAAACAGAAGCCCGGATGATGTATACATACCCACTCCAATACCCGCATCCGGAAAAGCGCTCCACAGACAATACCCCTTATCTCCTGAACCGATTTCCATTTCTCCTCTGTACTTTTTTTCACTTTGAACAGATGCTGCCATTTTTTCTGCTAGACGAATATTCGTTTCCTGATTTCCCTGCCCTAAAATAACCGTTCCATCTCTTAAGTCTGATACAAAATATCCGCTGCTTAAGCCTGCTGTCTCTCCTATAATATCTGAAAAATACTGCACATTTATATTTAACAGAAGCTTTCCCAGCTCCTTATCCGGTGTACCTTTATCCGGAATACTCAACAGATAGGTCAGATACCGGGAATTTTCCGGATATCCGCAGGTATGCACCCGGCTGAAGGCCTCTCTCTCATCCTTTATCTCCTGATACCATTCTTCTGAAAGGCGCTCTTCAAAATAGGGCTCAAAGGGACTGTAGGACCAGTACACCTGATTCCCCTGGATTAGAACTGCGTTTTTAATATGTACTCTTAAGTGTATGGTTTCCTTAATTTCCTGAATCGCCTCGATCGTTTCAAAATATTCATGGGTATCCTGACTATAAAACCGCTGTACCAGCTCATTTTCGGCAACACTGTGAGCCAGCATACGCACATCATTTAACAGTGTCTGACACTGATTCGCGCACAAAGCCATAGCTGCCTCATCCCTGTGTCTCTGCTGACGATACTGATTGATATAAGCATACGAACAGGAAATCCCCATACCAATCAGCGTCATTGCCACAATGGCTGCTGCGGCAGCCGCAACTATTTTTTTCCATATGGACTGTCTCAATTTAATCTCCTTTGTGTGCCTCTGCCTCAGATGGAGAATATCCCATATAGCGGCGGAAGGTAATGCTGAAATACTGACTGCTCTTATAGCCTGTACGGGCAGAAACTTCACTTACATTAAACTGTCCGCTTTCCAAAAGCTCCTTTGCCTTTTCCATACGGACCTGAGTCAGATAACGGGAAAAGCTTTCACCTGTTTCTTTCTTAAAAAGCTTATTCAGGTATTCTCCATTAAGTCCCAAAAGCTGAGCCGCATCACCAACTGATATATCTTTTTCGTAGTTTTGACGGATAAACCGGATTACCTTTATAACACGTGTGCTGTAGCTCTTTTCCTTATCTTCTGATTCTATCCTTTCTAAAAAACGTTCATATCCGCCAAAAAGCTCCCGAAGATCACAAAAGCTTTCCGTCAGCTGCCGTATTTCCTTTGAATCTTCTGTAGAACAGATTCCCCTCTTCACATACTCCTTTACTGCATTTTCCATCGCGCCTGCAATTATGGATGCCTGTTTGACAGAACCATTTTTTTCTGCCTCCTTATAAATATCGGAAAGTCCGTTTTTTATCTCATATGGTTCTTTTGAAGCAAACCAGTGGTACAGGCGCTCTTCTGTTTTGCTCTCCCACACATCCTTTTGCCCCCTTCCCACAAGCTCTGAAATCTCCACCTCCCTTTTATCTCCTGCAAAGATTCCATAGGGAACTGCTGCCTGAATTGATTTTAAAAGCTCCGCTGCCTGCTCCATATCGGAAACAATTCCTCCCTCCTGGCGGTACAGCACTCTGGCAGAAACCCGTTTTTGAAGGCATAATGACAGTTTTTCAGCGGCCATCCGAATAATCCCTGCTGTTTCCAGCCGGCTTGCAGGCATCCGCTTCATACATAACAAAACAATTACATACCTCCGCTCCCATGCTTCGCAAACCGTATATATTTCATTTCCATTCTCTGCCGGCATAACATGGCAGTCTGAAAGAGCCGTACAGACGCTTCCTGCAAAATGTTCCCCCTCTGAAGCGGACATTGGAATTACATAAAAAAATCCAACCGCCTGTCCGTAATGCTCTGCCAGTTCATGAAAAAGCTCCTCCTGAAGCTCTCTGCGCTCCGGTGCATACAAAAATTTGCGAAATGCCTTCTGCACCATAGCTGCCTTTATATCCTTATTCCGCATCAGATCCAGAAACACCCGTTCCAGCTGTTCCTCCAGAGTTTCCTTATTCAGTTCATTTTTCAAAAGATAATTAAATACTCCCAGATCAATTGCCTTTTTGGCATAATCAAAATCAGAATATGCAGTCAAAAGCAGAATCCTTGTCTCCGGAAGCAATGTTCTTACCTTCTCAACAAACTGCAGCCCATCCATAATAGGCATACGAATATCTGTTACAATAAAATCCGGTCTTATTTCTCTGATTCCCCGCAATGCTGCCACCCCGTTCGTAAAGGTCTGAGCAATAGTAAATCCGTATTTTCCCCAGTCTGCCAGTGTTTCCAAATCCTGAAGCACCAGCAGGTCATCATCCACCAAAACCACCTTAAATGCCACGTTTCCTCCTCCATACAGCCAAATCTTTGCCGCCCAGTTACTGAGACTGATAACTCTTATATACACATATTTTACCATGTGGGGAATTTTGTGTCATCTATGAGATTTTATCAGGTATTCTTCCCCTCCTGTAAAAAACAGGCGCACCCGGTAAACGAATGCGCCTGTTTTATCATTTTATAATCTTCAGAAAATACAATTATCTCTCTCTGCTTTCTACCATTTTCTTCACATCTGCGATAAACTCATCCAGCTGTGCGCTTCCCAGATCACCCTTGTCACGGCTTCTCACTGTAATTGCGCCCTCAGCGGCCTCCTTCTCGCCCAGTACCAGCATGAAGGGTACCTTTTCAAGCTGTGCCTGACGGATCTTGTAGCCCACCTTCTCATCCTTGTGATCCAGCTCTGTACGGATACCGGCTGCTCTCAGCTTCTCATATACACCTGTTGCATACTCCATAGATTTTTCAGATACAGGAATTACCTTTACCTGAACCGGAGCCAGCCATACAGGGAACTTACCTGCAAAATGCTCGATCAGAATACCGATGAAGCGTTCAATGGAACCAAAGCATACACGGTGAATCATAATCGGACGCTTCTTTGTGCCGTCCTCAGCCACATATTCAGCCTCAAAACGCTGGGGCAGCTGGAAATCCAGCTGAATGGTTCCGCACTGCCATGTACGTCCGATGGAATCTCTCAGATGGAAGTCAATCTTAGGACCATAGAATGCACCGTCGCCTTCATTAACAATATAGTCCAGCCCCATTTCCTCCAGAGCGTTTCTCAGGCCGTTGGTAGCCAGCTCCCAATCCTCGTCAGATCCCATGGAATCCTCAGGTCTGGTAGACAGCTCTACGAAATATTCAAAGCCAAAAAGGGTATAAACCTCATTGATCAGTCTTGTAACGTTCTTGATCTCCTCAGTAATCTGCTCCTGAGTCATAAAGATATGGGCGTCGTCCTGGGTAAAGCAGCGCACACGCATCAGACCATGAAGCTGTCCGCTCTTCTCATGACGGTGAACCAGACCCAGTTCGCCTACTCTCAGAGGAAGATCTCTGTAGGAACGCGGCTGAGACTTGTACACCAGCATACCGCCGGGGCAGTTCATTGGCTTAATTGCGTAGTCTTCCTCATCGATCACAGTGGTATACATATTATCCTTATAGTGATCCCAGTGACCGGAGGTCTCCCACAGCTTGCGGCTTAAGATCACAGGAGTGGAAACCTCCTGATAATTCTCTCTTAAATGGATCTCTCTCCAGTAGTCGATCAGGGTATTCTTTAAGGTCATGCCCTTTGGAAGGAAGAATGGGAAACCAGGGCCTTCCTCTGTAAACATAAACAGACCCAGCTCCTTGCCCAGCTTTCTGTGGTCGCGCTTCTTTGCCTCCTCCAGCATGGTCAGGTAATTTTCCAGATCCTCTTTGTTTGCAAATGCAGTTCCGTAGATTCTGGTAAGCATCTTGTTCTTCTCGCTGCCTCTCCAGTAAGCGCCTGCAATGCTTGTGAGCTTAAATGCCTTTACGCCCTTTGTATACATAATATGGGGGCCTGCGCACAGATCTGTAAAATCACCCTGCTGATAAAAGCTGATGGTCTCCTCTTCAGGCAGATCCTCAATCAGTTCTACCTTGTAAGGCTCGCCCTTTTCCTGCATTAACTTGATTGCCTCATCTCTTGGAAGCACAAATGGCTTTAATGGAATATTTTCCTTGATGATCTTCTTCATCTCAGCCTCTAACTTCTCCAGATCTTCAGGAGTAAATCCGCCCTCTCTGTCAAAGTCATAGTAAAAGCCATCATCAATAGCCGGTCCGATGGCTAATTTTGTCTCCGGATACAGTCTCTTTACAGCCTGTGCCAGCACATGGGAAGCGGTATGGCGGATCGCCCTTAACTCATCCTTTGCCTCCTGTACATTTCCATCTGGTAAAATGATTTTCATGGTAAAACTCCTTTCTTAATCGTCAGGCCCATTTTCCGGGCCCTATTATGATCTTTGAAAATGGTCCCGTTCGTTCCGGCCTGCGGCCAAATAAAAAACCCCTGGACACATTTCCATGTCCAAGGGTGCATATACACGGTTCCACCTTGATTTTCACTCATTGATCCCTTAACGCGGGGTACGGCATCATTTCCTCTGTTTTCACTCCAGCGCCAAACATCTGACTGTAAAAACAGTATCCCTGACACAGCTCAGGACTGGTTTTCCCCTGCATTCTCCACACAGCCTTTCCACCACCCGGCTGCTCTCTGTCTGTTCCCTGCAAAGTACTTGTTCCTTCAAAGCTTTCTGCATTTCTGCTCATTTCTGATTATAGCATCTAAAGGTTATTTGTCAAGACCTGCTTTTCCTTGAGTTTCCCATTCATCTCTGGTAATATTCTATAGTAAATCACAGCAGAAAGAAGGTATTTTCACAAATGAAACTTGTCATCATAGATGGTCAGGGCGGTAAAATGGGCCGAACCGTCATTGAACAGCTGAAAAAAAATCTCCCTGACCTTGAAATTTACGCCATCGGCACCAACAGTATTGCAACTTCCGCCATGCTAAAGGCAGGAGCAGATTACGGAGCAACCGGTGAAAATCCCGTAATCGTCGGCGCCCGTACAGCCGATATCATCATAGGCCCCATAGGAATTGTAATCGCAGATGCCCTGATGGGCGAAATAACTCCGTCTATGGCTACTGCCATCGGACAAAGCCCCGCTTATAAAATTCTCATACCAGTCAACCGCTGTAATCACTATATCCCCGGCTGTGGAGATCACAACCTTGGAGAATACATCAAAATGGTATGCGAAGAAACAGAAAAGGAGGTCAAAAAACGTGAGAACCGTTGAATTTAAAATGGAACGCCCCGGTCTGGTAAGTCCCGGCGATAAAGTAAAAATCATTGAACGCGAGGGAACCAGCAGCTACAGCTATATTATTGATCCTGCCGTCGCCATGTCCGGCTGTTTTGCAGCCCGGGACCGCATTAAATCCGAATACGGTATTGTAAAGGATGTCCGCGAAAATGCCCGGGGCTTCTATGTGGTAGTAGATTTTGATGAAGATTAGCCTAAAGGCACAATCTTCACCTCATCTGACTTTGTTTCTGAAGGATTCGTCTGTATACTCTTTCCCGGAGCCTCTGTTCCTAAAATTGTTTCCTGCTTGGGAGTCTGAACCGAAGTGCCGGGAGTATCTGCCGGCTGGTTCGGATTCTTCACAGGTGCAGCTGTTGTTTCTGCGGGAGATATTTGATTTGAACCGGACACCTGCTGCGGATTCACCGGAACCGTCTCAACAGCTGCCTTTGTTGTCTCTTCCTCAGCAGGAGCTGCAGTCTGCTCAGGCAGTTTTGAAACCGTTTCCACCAAAATCTTTTCAGATGCCAAAAATTCCACCGGACGGCTCCAAAGCACCTTGGTAATCCCTGCTTTCGGACTCCAGCTGCAGTCATGCCACAGACAAATCAGCTTGCCATCCTGAGCCATCACAAGCTCCAGCATATCATTACCGCTTACCTTTATTCCCGTACGCACATTCGCATCGTTGATCCTGTAAATGGTTCCGCTCTGACTCACATTTACAATCGTACCATAGGCATTCTTCCATATCTCTGGATAATATTCTCCGTACATCTGCCCTTCGTTTTCAAAATAATAAAGATTCGTTATGGTTCCCGGAAACATTCCGCTGACCGGCGTTTTTCCTTCTCCATTAAGATTTGCCCTGAAAATCCGGCTGTACCATTCTCCATTTGCTCCTTTATCCACATAAGCACAGTAAAAAATAAAATTATCCACAATACAGAAGCTTTGTACACCATATTCTCCCGTAATGCCTGCTCTGGAAGCTCCATCTGATTCCATCAACACCATCATGCCGGTTCCCTCTCTCTTTAAACGGAAAGTAACACCATTAACAGATACATCTCTGCGCTTTACATAGCGAATTGCCCCGTTCTCCTCCAGACGGTAGCTTCTGTCACCCATTTCCACCACAGTTCCATTTTCAGGCGTCACAATATTTCCCAGACTGTCTGTCAAATAACAGCTTCCGTCCCGGATCTGAACCTTATAGCTTTCTTCACCAACTGCGGTTTCCGTTCCTGATGTGGCCGAATGGATCTTTCCCCCCTGGGCATAGTAAATCGTTCCGTCTACAACCAGATACCCATCTACATCCTCTGCAATAATCTCCTTTACAGCCTGTCCCGGTATCATCCGTACCAGCCGCCCGCAAAGCGCCTTTTCAGATTCTGTCAGCTTGCCTTTTTCACTTTCCTTAACCAAAGGAAGATAATACACATAATCTCCGTCCGCTCTCAGAGAATATTTTGTAGTTCTCTCAGGAGCATTTTCATCCCCCAAGGGCTTAACCTTATTTTCAACCGTTTTACGATACAGAATCGTTTTAAAAATCCCCGTGTCCTCATCATCCAGAAAACACCAGAAAGCATTGGTTCTGGCAAGACTGTCCAGATTTTCACCCATATCATCAGGAATATAATCTAAATCAGTTTCTATGTTCTTTAGATAGCCCTTCACATCATGACAGGTATAAATCTGTCCTTCCTTCTGCCATTTTCCCTGATTCATGATTCCATCTTCATTAAAATGATATAAAAAACCTTCAATCTCCAGCCACTGATCTGTTGCCCAGGTTTCATCATCCAGTTTATATGTCCATCCCCTCTCGGTCTCATTCCATCCCTGTGTTTCTTCCTCATGCTCAATTTCAATGGTCTGTGCTGTTTCTGTACTGCTGTCCTCTTTCTGCTCAATCAAACTGTAATCCTTATGAATTGTACCAATTACCTGAACAACCACATAAATTGCCGCAATCAAAAAGAATGCTGCCAGCAGCACTAAAAGAATCGTCTTGCCACTGGAATCTGACTTTCTTCTTCTGCCCATATCTTAATCCTTTCTCTGAAATTCACTTTTCAGAATAAACAAAAAAAGCCGTTTTCCTTTGCAAATACAATGAAAAACGACCTACTGAGCGTGCCGGGATTCGAACCCGGGACAACTTGATTAAAAGTCAAGTGCTCTACCGACTGAGCTACACGCCCTTATTAAATTTAAAATGCCCAAAGTCGGAATCGAACCAACGACACGAGGATTTTCAGTCCTCTGCTCTACCAACTGAGCTATCTGGGCTTTTTCTTATGCCTGAGCATAAAAAATTGCGGGGGCAGGATTTGAACCTACGACCTTCGGGTTATGAGCCCGACGAGCTTCCAGACTGCTCCACCCCGCGCTAACATATTTAGTATAAATGCCTGATGACAATTTGTCAACCTGCATTTTAATGGGCGAAGGTGGATTCGAACCACCGAAGGCAGTGCCAGCAGATTTACAGTCTGTCCCCTTTGGCCACTCGGGAATTCGCCCATGCTTTGTTTGATAAGCAGTGATAATAATATCACATGAGCGGGGAAAAATCAAGAGGGGGAATGAAATTATTTTATAAAATTTGGCGGGGTTTCGGCCGGTAGATTACTTCGCTGACCGTGTAAACTGTGACAAAGGCGGAAGGGTCTGTTTTTAAAAGATACGACATCAAAAGGGCGTATTCATTTTTATCCACGATGGTAATGATCTCGGTTTTGGGCTGGCCGTCATAGGCGCCCCGGCCTTCATAGATGGTAGCGCCGCTGTGAAGGCGGTTCAGGATAAAACTGCGTATTTCAGCTTCTTTTTCAGAGATGATGCAGACTCGTTTTTTCAGATTCAGGCCGAATATGAAGTGGTCCAGTACAAGCCCGTTTAAATAGGTGCCTAAAAGGCTTAAAACGACCAGCTTTTTATCATAAAACAGGATAGAGGACAGGGCCACGCACATACCGGGAAGCGCCATGGCTTTTCCCATGTCCATGCGGAAATATTTGTTTAACAGCTTTGCCACAATATCCAGTCCCCCGGAGGAGGCATTTTCCCGGAATAAAATTGCAAGTCCGATACTTACAACAAAGATATAGCAGACCATATCCAGAAAGGGATCGCCGTTAATGGATGAAAAATCGGGGAACCATATTTCAAATATCCTTAAAAATAATGGAAGCAGAAGAGAGGTGTAAACCGTTTTTGCGCCAAATTCCTTTCCGATCAGGAGAAAGCCGATTATCAGCAAAAGCCCGTTAAGGATAAAAGTAATGATGGAGATATGGAGAGGGATGATATTGCCAAGGATCATAGCTAGACCGGATATGCTTCCTACAGACACCTGACTGGGGATCAGAAAGAAGAACACGGCGGCTGAAACAATGAGGGTGGCAAAGGTTATTACTATAAATTCTTTCATAAAGTTTGATTTTTTCATATGAATACTCCTGTATTAAAGATATTCTCTGCTGTCATTCCTACTATATTCGATTCTTTTTTGCGTGTAAACCGTTTTTTGTGCGTATCTTTTATTTTGCCTTACGGTTTGGAAAAGGCTTATGAAAGCTCCTGCGTTTCAAAATCCGTTTTCCAATGGACGAATCCGGGCAGATATGGTATACTCTATAAGATAGGCGTATTCCATTTTCGGGTACAAATTGGAGGAAGGATATGAAAGATAAAGGAAAGATGCGGTGGACATTTCGCGTATATCTGCAGTGGCCGCTGTATTTGACAGTCTTTATGGTCCTGCTTGCGGCAGCTGTGGGGGCGGTGTCGTTTACGGCGGGAATCATTGTTTCGGCTTTTACTCTTGTCTATATTGGAATTGCGCTGTGGCTTTACTGTTCCAGAAAAAGGGGAATCCTGGCAGGACTGATCGCATTTGCGGAAGCTTACGATCAGAGCAAGCAGGATATCCTGAAAGAAATGCTGGTTCCCTATGCAGTGACAGACCGGACGGGGCGTCTTTTGTGGATGAACCGCGAGTTTTCATTGATCTTAGGGGAAGATAAGACGGCAGCGCCTAATCTGACGGCCCTGTTTCCGGAGATTACGAAGGAAATGCTGGCTACGGGCGGAGAGACAGTGAGCATACACAGCTCATATTTGGAGAGAAATTACCGGGTAGACCTGCGGGAGCTGGCGATTGCTTCCTTGTCTCAGGCCGTGGCTGATAATGGTCTGGAAACGGGAGAAGGCGGCATTACGGCTGTCTATCTCATGGATGAGACCCAGACGTTAAAATACAAACAGCAGGTCAATGATCAGAAACTGGTAGCAGGACTGATCTATCTGGATAATTACGAAGAAGCGCTTGAAAGCGTGGAAGAAGTGCGGCGATCCCTGCTTACGGCCCTGATCGACCGTAAGATCAGCAAGTATATTGCTTCCATGAACGGCATTGTAAAAAAGATTGAAAAGGATAAATATTTCTTTGCAATCTGCCAGCAGCACATGGCTAAGATGCAGGAGTCCCGTTTCCCCATTCTGGAAGATGTAAAGACTGTTAATATCGGAAATGAGATGGCCGTGACCTTAAGTATCGGTATCGGCATGAACGGTGAAAGTTATGCTCAGAATTATGAGTATGCCAGAACCTCGATTGATATGGCTCTGGGACGGGGCGGCGACCAGGCGGTCGTAAAGGATTCGGATAAGATCCAGTATTATGGCGGCAAGGCACAGCAGATGGAAAAGACAACCCGCGTGAAGGCCCGTGTAAAGGCCCACGCCCTGCGGGAACTGATGGAAAATAAGGATCGGCTGCTGATCATGGGCCACCGTCTGGCAGATATTGACGCCTTCGGCGCAGCCATCGGCATTTACCGGATCGCCATGTCCATGAATAAAAAGGCCAATATTGTGCTCAATGAGGTTACTTCCTCCGTCCGTCCCATGATGGAGCGCTTCCTGGACAATGCGGAATATCCGGACGATATGTTCCTAAAAGGGCCTCAGGCGGCAGAGCTAGCAGATGCAGGCACTATGCTTGTGGTGGTGGATGTAAATCGTCCCAGCATCACAGATGAGCCGTCCCTTCTGCGCCTGGTGCGGACGATCGTTGTGCTGGACCACCACAGGACCAGCAACGAGGTTATTGACAATGCGGTGCTTTCCTATGTAGAACCCTATGCTTCTTCTACCTGTGAAATGGTGGCAGAGGTGCTGCAGTATATTGCAGACGGCATCAAGGTGCGGCCTGCAGAGGCAGACGCCATGTATGCGGGTATTGTGATTGATACCCAGAATTTTACAAATCAGACCGGCGTGCGTACCTTTGAGGCAGCGGCCTTCCTGCGAAGAAGCGGGGCGGACATTACGAGAGTGCGCAAGCTGTTCAGGGAAAATATGAAGGACTATCAGGCCAAGGCAGAGGCTGTGCGGGCAGCAGAGGTGTATATGGATGCGTTTGCCATCAGCGTGTGCCCGGCAGAGGGGCTTGACAGTCCGACGATCACCGGAGCCCAGGCAGCTAATGAGCTCCTTGAGATCAAGGGAATAAAAGCTTCCGTGGTTCTCACCGATTACAATAATACCATTTATTTCAGCGCCCGTTCCATTGACGAGGTCAATGTACAGGTAATGATGGAGAAGCTGGGCGGCGGCGGCCACCGTACCATCGCCGGAGCCCAGATGCAGGGCGTTTCCATACAGGAGGCAAAAGACCGCCTGAAAGAAGTAATCCGGCAGATGCTGGAAGAGGGCGACGTATCATAGAGACAGAAAGGATGGATCAATATGGAAATTGTATTATTAGAGGATGTAAAGGCACTTGGAAAAAAAGGTCAGGTTGTAAAGGTAAATGACGGCTATGCGAGAAACTTTATCTTGCCTAAAAAGCTGGGCGTAGAGGCAACTGCCAAGAATTTAAACGACTTAAAGCTTCAGAAGGCAAATGATGCGAAAGTTGCAGCAGAGCAGCTGGCAGCGGCTAAGGAGCTGGGAGAGAAGATTGAAAAGTCCAAGGTGGTTGTTTCGATCAAGGCAGGAGAAGGCGGAAGAGCCTTTGGCGCTGTTTCTTCCAAGGAAATTGCCAAGGCAGCAGCTGATCAGCTGGGGCTGGATATTGATAAGAAGAAGATCGTTTTAAACGATCCCATCAAGGCCATCGGAAGCTTTGAGGTAGCAGTTAAGCTTCACAAGGAAGTGACTGCAAAGCTGGCTGTGAAGGTAGTAGAAGCGTAAAAAGGACGTAAAGGGGGCGGCGTATCGTATTCCGGAAGGAAGGGATGCGCCGTCCTGTTTTCGCAGGCTTCCGGACAGAAAATTCCGGAGCGCAGGTTTGGCAAATATTATAGTAGGAGGAAAGAGTCATGGAAGAAGCCCTGATTAAGCGGGTGCTTCCCCACAGTCTGGAAGCGGAGCAGTCGGTAATCGGCTCCATGCTGATGGACCGGGAGGCTGTGATCGCGGCGTCAGAGATTATAACAGGCAGTGATTTTTATCAGCAGCAGTACGGCATTATGTTTGATGCTATGGTGGAGCTTTTTAACGAGGGAAAACCGGTGGATCTGGTTACTCTGCAGGACCGTTTGAAGGAAAAGGATGTCCCACCTGAGGTCAGCAGCCTTGACTTTGTCCGGGATATTATGACCATGGTGCCTACCTCGGCCAATATAAAATCCTATGCCAATATTGTAAGCGAAAAGGCTGTGCTGCGCCGGCTGATCAAGACCACAGAGGAGATTGCAGGGGCCTGCTATGCGGGAAAGGAACCGTTGGAAAATATTCTGGCAGATACGGAGAAATCGGTATTTGACCTTCTTCAGAATAAGGGCGGGCAGGAATTTGTACCCATCAAGCAGGTTGCCATCAATGTGCTGGAAAAGATCGAGGACGCCTACCGCAATCAGGGAACAGTTACGGGTATTCCGTCCGGCTTTATTGACCTGGACTACAAGCTGTCCGGCTTTCAGCCCTCTGATTTTATCCTGATCGCTGCCCGTCCCTCCATGGGAAAGACGGCCTTTGTGCTGAATGTGGTAGATTATGTCTCAGTGCGGAAAAATCTGCCCTGTATGGTATTCAGCCTGGAGATGTCCAAGGAACAGCTGGTAAACCGTATGCTGTCTATGGAATCGAACGTAGATTCCCAGAAGCTGCGTACCGGTACTCTTACGGATGCAGACTGGGATGCAGTGGTAGAGGGAATCGGCGTGATCGGAAATTCCAAGCTGATCATTGACGATACGCCGGGCATTTCCATCACAGAGCTTCGATCCAAGTGCAGGAAAATGAAGCTGGAGCACGGTCTAAGCCTTGTGATCATTGACTACCTGCAGCTGATGAGCGGCAGCAAAAAGGGCGGAAATGACAACCGCCAGCAGGAAATTTCCGAGATTTCCCGTTCCTTAAAGGCCATTGCCAGAGAGCTTCATGCGCCTGTGATCGCTCTTTCCCAGCTGTCCCGTGCCTGCGAGACCCGTACAGACCACAGGCCCATGCTTTCGGATCTTCGAGAATCAGGAGCCATTGAGCAGGATGCGGATGTGGTAATGTTTTTATACCGCGATGATTATTACAACAAAGATACGGAGCATCCCAACGAGGCTGAAGTTATTATTGCAAAGCAGCGTAACGGCCCTATTGGAACGGTGAATCTAATCTGGAAGCCGGAGTACACGAAGTTCGTCAATGCAGCACGGCCTCAGAGCGGGAATTCAGAGGGTTAAAATTTCAGTCATAATAGCAGTTCTCAACGCATACATTAAAAGTAAGGTCAAACCGGACCGCGCAGGGCACGGCGGAGGATCGTTACATTAAGCAGTGTGAAGGAGAGAACAGTTATGGATGAAGTACATTATCTTATATCAGACGCGTCCAGAAAGGTGGATGTGGAAGCCCATGTATTAAGGTACTGGGAGGAAGAACTGGAGCTGGATATTCCCAGAAATGAGATGGGACACAGATATTATACAGATTTTCATATCCGTATGTTTAGGCAGGTAAAGAGCTTAAAGGAAAAGGGGTATCAGCTGAAAGCCATTAAGCATGCCCTAAACCAGGTTCTGCATCAGGATGGGGAAAATGGAGCGCAGCTTACGGACGAACTGCTGGAAAAGGATATGGATGCCGCTTTAAGAGGGTTTAAGGAGGAGGAACGTCTGGCGCCATTAAGGCCGGTTCAGGCAGAAACAATCCCGGCTGTTTCTATGGAGGAACGAATGGCCCAGTTCCAGCAGATTATGAACCTGATCATCGGACGGGCTCTGGAGGTTAATAATGAGAAGCTCAGTCAGGATATCAGCAGTCTTGTAAACGAAAAGCTATCCGGGGAAATGGAGCTTTTGCTTCAGTCCTCAGACCGGAAAGAAGAGGAGCGATTCCGCCAGCTGGACGAGGTGATCCGCTCCTTCCAGAAGAGCGGACAGGCTGAGGCGGCAGCTGCCAGAGTGCCGTTTTTTAAGCGGAAGCCATTTAAAAGAAGTGGAAAAAGCAGGAACGCATCAGGCCATCCTCAGCGGTCCGGGGGGCTGATCCCGTAAAAAAATCTCGCCATTTATATCGGAATATGATAATATGATACTGAAAGTGAACGAGACAGCACACCGGGATTTTACATCCGGTATCATATGGTTAAATCCGGCCATATTTCAGGCTGAGTCATACAAAGGAAGGATCAAGAGCAATTTCATGAACCAAAGATTTAGATACAGAAAATACCTTACATATGCCCTGGCCTCAGGGATACTGGCAGCCTCTCTCACACTGGGAGGTTGTGCAGACCAGACAGCAGGGGGGATGGCGGCAACTCCGGCTCAGGCCCAGGCACGGGCGGCAGCCCCTGAGGAGGAAACAGAAGCTATCGCACCTTTAAACTTAAGCGGCCAGATCCTGCCCGATCTGGATGATGTAGAGCTTCCGGAGAATGCGGAGCCGGTTCCTGAGTACTTAAGGGAAGGCGTCCGCCATGAGATCGTAAAGAAGCTCCAGCAGCGTCTCATGGATCTGGGATTTATGGATAATGATGAACCTACCGATTATTTCGGCCAGGTAACACTTCAGGCTGTAAAACATTTCCAGAGGCAGAATGAGATGCCACAGGATGGAATTGTAGGAGATGCCACCTGGGAGGCTCTGATGGCTGAGGACGCCAAGTATTATGCCGTTTCCAAGGGAACCCAGGGCGACGATATACAGCGGATCCAGCAGCGTCTTTATGAGCTGGGTTATCTGGCAAAGGCGGATCAGGTAACTGGTAATTTTGGAGATTCCACGGAAGCTGCGGTAATTAAGCTTCAGGAGGTCAATGGCCTAAGCCCGGATGGAAAGGTAGGACAGAAAACCTATAACCTTCTGTACAGCGATGAGGTCCGCCCCAACCTCCTGTCTTACGGCGAAAAGAGTGAGGTGGTTTTAGCCTGCCAGCAGCGTCTGAAGGAATTAGGATATCTTACAACCACACCGGACGGTGCTTATGGACAGGATACGGTGATTGCTGTAAAGCAGTTCCAGGCCAGAAACGATCAGGTCGTAGACGGCTACCTGGGTCCATCTACCCGTATTGCCTTAAATGATCCGTCGGCTCGTCCAAATGGATTGATGCTGGGCGAACAGGGCGAAACGGTTACCAGAGTACAGCAGCTTTTAAGCAAATATGGATATTTAAGCTCTGCCAATGTGACCGGATATTATGGAGAGGTAACAGAGCAGGCGGTTAAAAACTTCCAGAGCCGCAACGGACTGGCAGCAGATGGTCAGGTCGGCATCCAGACCATGACAAAGCTTACCAGCGACAATGTGAGACGTCCGGCAGCAAACTCCGGCGGAGGAAGCTCTGCACAGACCGGAGGAGGAAGTACGGGAGGAAGCGGCGGAAATAAGAAGCCGGCAGGAAATAACGGCAGCCAGGGCGGTTCTTCCTCTGCGCCGAAGGCACCTTCCGGTACAGGCGTATCTGCTTTGATATCTGTGGCTTCATCCAAGATCGGAAGTCCTTATGTGTGGGGAGCTAAGGGTCCCAATGCCTTCGACTGCTCCGGTTTTGTATACTGGTGTCTGAATCAGGTAGGTGTTCGTCAGAGCTACCTTACTTCTTCCGGCTGGCGCAATGTGGGACGCTATACGAAGATCACCAACTTTAATGATATTCAGGCCGGCGATATTGTGGTAGTAAACGGCCATGTAGGTATTGCGGCAGGAGGCGGGACTGTGATCGACGCATCTTCCAGTAACGGCCGCGTAGTACACAGAAGCTTAAGCCAGTGGTGGAGAAACAACTTTATTTGTGCATGGAGAATCTTCTAAAAGCTACAGAGAATCTCTGAAAGAAAGAGTCAGGCAAAGCCATAACACATCCGCGGCACATGTCCCGCGGATGTGTGCGTTTTGGAAAAAAATGGGAGGAAATACAAATGCAGACAATTTTAGTATGCGACGATGACAAGCAGATTGTGGAAGCCATTGATATTTATCTTACAGGAGAAGGCTACAAGGTAATTAAGGCGTATGACGGCTATGAGGCCCTGGAATATCTGGAAAATAACTCCGCAGACCTGCTGATCCTGGACGTAATGATGCCCGGACTGGATGGTATCCGGACGACTCTTAAGGTAAGGGAAAACAGCAGCATCCCCATTATCATCCTGTCTGCCAAATCTGAGGATGCAGACAAGATCCTGGGATTGAATATCGGGGCAGATGACTATATTACAAAGCCGTTTAATCCTCTGGAGCTGGTTGCCAGAGTCAAGTCCCAGCTGCGCCGCTATACACAGCTTGGCAACTTAAACCAGCAGGAGCAGGATCAGGTTTACAAGTGCGGCGGTCTTCAGATCAATGATGACAATAAAGAGGTTACAGTAGACGGAGAACCCATTAAGCTGACTCCTATTGAGTATAATATTCTCCTGCTTTTGGTAAAGAATGCGGGCAAGGTATTTTCCATTGATGAAATATATGAACAGATATGGAATGAGGAAGCGATCGGGGCAGACAATACAGTAGCGGTCCATATCCGCCATATCAGGGAAAAAATTGAGATTAACCCAAGAGAGCCGAAGTATCTTAAAGTAGTCTGGGGCGTAGGATACAAGATTGAAAAACAGTAGGTGGACCTATGGAGCAGAACAGAAAGAAAATACGTATTCAGAAGGTGGTTTTATCCCTTCTTTCAGTGATATTCCTCGCTATGGCCCTGGCGGGCATCAGCGCCATGTATTTAAACGGAGGCTACGGAAGAGGGATCAGCTGGGTCTATGAGGAAACCTACGAGGACTCTGATACCTTCAGCATGAAGCTGGGAAAAGATATAGAAAATATTTTTACATATATCGGCTATAAGGATCTCTTTGAAACAAACGGACAGCTGGATATGAGCAAGCCCATTGTCCGGCTTACGGATGGGCCGGGGGTAGATGAGGACTGGACACTGGATCAGATCGTCCGGTATGCCAGGATCAGAGGCTACTATCTGGGAGAAAACTTTACGGTTCAGGGTTCCCCTATGTCCATGGACGATGACGACATGGAGGTTACAGTCCAGTTTTTGAATACAGGCTTTGATTTTCTGAGCATGGGTGAAATGGAAACCCGGATGACAAAGGAAGAACTGGCGCTGGATATTCTGGAATGTCTGGGACAGTATTATTCTATTTATTACAATTTCATGGAGCACCAAACCAATGTGCGCTTCCGGGTGGTTTATAAGAGCGATGAAGGAGTGGAAACGGTGTATACCAATGTACCGGAACTTTCGCTGGATGAGCTGAGAGGATTTGGAAAATACCTGTTTATTCCCGGAAATACCATTCGTATGGATACGAATCTGGCGGTCATTCCCCAGAATGCGGCTGCTCTTTTGGAAACATGGAATCCGAATAATAATGACCAGAATTATCTGGTGGTTTCGGTTGATACCACATATCCTTATGTTGACAGCTATTCCGAAGAGTCTGCCCAGTACCGCAGTGTGAGAAATGCGTTTATTATGGGAATGGGCGGAGTAATTGTCGGATTCATCGGTCTGTTTGCGGCGTTAGTATGGCTGGTGTTCCTGTCGGGACATACAGACAATCTGGACAGCGAGATACGCCTTTATCCGGTTGACCGGATTCCTACGGAGGTATGCATTCTCCTGGGGGCTGTAGCAGCAGCGGTGCTCCTTTTGTGGGGGAAACGGCTTGGAATGATGGTAATCGGTCTTTTTTTCAGTGAGGAACATCTGCCTTTCTGGAATAAGATGCTTCGATATCTGATCATTTACAGCTGTGCAGTTCCCTGCGGTTTCAGTCTTCTGCGCCGATACAAGGCCGGAACGCTTTGGACGGGGAGTCTTGGAAAAAGAGGGACTGCGGCATTTAAAGCTTATCGGGAAAAGACCAGCTATGCAGTAGGCGGAGCGCTGTGTTATCTTACTTTTTTAGGCTGCAACGGCTTTATGATGTGGCTGATCCTCTTTTTATTTACAACCAGAGGAGAACGGATCAGCTATCGGATCATGTATTATGTTGTGCTTGTGCTGTTTGTATGGCTCGACGGCTGGGTATTTCACCGGCTGTTTAGGGAAGCCTGCCAGAGAGATCTGCTGGATCAGGCCATCAGTACCATTTCTACCGGAGATACGGGCTACCGTCTGGACACTTCCATGCTCACAGGCAAGGAAAAGAAAATGGGAGAGCATATCAATAATATTACCAGCGGTCTGGACACTGCTCTTCAGGAAAAGGTAAAAAGCGAGCGGTTAAAGGCAGATCTGATCACCAATGTGTCCCATGATATCAAGACGCCTCTTACTTCTATTATTAACTATGTAGATCTCTTAAAGCGGCAGAAAATCCAGGATCCCAAAATCGCCGCTTATCTGGAGGTGCTGGATCAGAAGTCTCAGAGATTAAAGACGCTGACAGAAGATCTGGTAGAAGCCTCAAAGGCCAGTTCAGGCAATCTGAAGCTGGAGGTTTCGGATATTAACCTGGTAGAGCTGGTCCAGCAGACAAACGGTGAGTTTGAAGAGCGTTTTGCTCTGCGCCGTCTGGAGCTGATCCAGACGCTGCCGGAGGAGATCATTATGATCCGGGCAGATGGAAGGCGCCTGTGGAGAGTTCTGGAAAATCTGTATACGAACGCCTTTAAATATGCCCAGGAGGGCAGCCGCGTCTATGTAGACGTAAGAGAAGAGGGAGATAAGGCCGTATTTACGATCAAGAATATTTCTGAAAAGCCTTTGAATATCAGTCCGGATGAGCTTACAGAGCGATTTGTACGGGGCGATGTGGCAAGAACCACAGAAGGCAGCGGATTGGGACTTTCCATTGCAAGAAGCTTAACACAGCTTCAGAAGGGAGAGTTTATCATCAGTATTGACGGCGATCTGTTTAAAGCACAGGTGGCTTTTCCTGTGGAACGGCGGGAGAGGAAGGCGGAACGAATAGCGGAGGAAATACCGTCTGATTCCAGCGAATGGGAAGATACATAAAGAAAAAGGCTCTCCGAAATCAGCTTCGGAGGGCCTTTTTGAACCCTAAATAATGTGATATGTAAGATCGGTCTACTGTTTACTGATACTCAAATACATTGATCCAGCTCTCTAAGAGCTCCTTTTCCTCAGGACGCTTATAGGCCAGCTGAGCTGCGGCTACTACAGGGAGCCAGCCCTGCACATAGCGTTTTTCTGTACCGGTTTTTTCGCAGAACAGATCCATGTACAGCTCCGCTCTTTTGCGGTCCTTTAAGCTTAACAGAAGGTAGGTTCTCGCCACATCGGCGCTGGCATTTCCCTGGGAAGCATGTACCCAGTCAATGACATACCATTTGCCATCATCACCTACGATGATGTTGGTTGGATTGAAATCGCCGTGGCAGAGCTTGGTATGCTTGGGCATTCCGTCCAGTCTGGTCATCAGCTCATAGCGTGTGCTGTCGTCCAGCTGCTCCACGGATTTGAGGGCGCGGATGGTTTTTTCCTTCAGTTTGTTTAACAGAGGGCAGGCCTGCTTATGGATCAGAAGGTGGAGATCCACCATGCCTTCCATGTATTCTTCCAGCTTGTCCGGATTTTCATCCATTAACTGCTGTAAGGTCTTTCCCTCTACGTATTCCTTCAGGATGGACCATTTTCCATCAACAACAGAAACCCCCAGGATCTTAGGAACGTTGAGCGCCTCGATATCCTCCACCCGCGCGTTGCACAGGGCTTCATTCAGAACCTCGGCTTTCGGGAATCCATCACAGAATTCCTTGATGGCAGTGCTGCCGTCACGATAAACGGTTTTCTTTTCACTTGTGAAAACTAATTCTCTTGCCATAATCATACTCTCCTTCCACACATTATATACGGTACTGCGCCGGTTTCCCGCCGCACTGTACTTATTCTACTACAAGGGCGGTAAAAAGTACATACTAAATTTGATAAATTTTTAACGTACTTTTGGGAAATACACTGGTAACAATTCCCTTTTACTTAAAATCGGAAGATGGCCGTACCATAAGCGGGGAGAGGATAGGCCACAGAATAGGGCTTTCCATCGCATTCTCCCTTGACGGATGTGTAGGAAGGACACTGAGAAGCCTTGTAGGCACCGTGTTCATTGTCCAGTAGCAGCGTATATTTACATTTTTTAGGAACTCCTACCCGGTAGTCGGGACGGGCTACGGGTGTGAAATTTATAACAAACAACAGGTTCTTTTTGCCGGTTTCATCTCTGCGGATAAAGCTGAAAATACTTCGGTCCCCGTCGTTGGCATTTACCCATTCAAAACCGTTCCAGTCATTGTCCAGACGGTACAGACAGGGATATTTTTTATAAATGTGCAGCAGATCACGGACGTATTCCTGGAGCTTTCTGTGGCTGTCTTCATCTGCCAGATGCCAGTCCAGAGCCACCTTTTCATCCCATTCATGCCACTGGCCGAAATCCTGTCCCATAAAGAGCAGCTTTTTGCCCGGATGGCCCAGCATAAAGGTATATCCGGCTTTCAGGTTGGAAAACTTGTCTTCTCCCAGACCGGGCATTTTGTTGATCATGGAGCATTTTAAATGAACTACCTCGTCATGGGACAACACCAGGATATAATTTTCGCTGTTAAAATAAGTCAGGCTGAAAGTCATCCGGTTGTGGTTATATTTGCGGAAATAGGGATCCAGCTTCATGTACTCCAGAAAATCGTGCATCCAGCCCATGTTCCACTTAAAGGTAAAGCCCAGTCCGTCCTGCTCAGGATGCTTTGTCACATTGGGCCAGGCGGTAGATTCTTCCGCGATCATCAGTACGCCGAGATTGCGTCCCTGAACGACAGTATTTAAGTGCTTGAAAAACTCAATGGCCTCCAGATTCTGGTTTCCGCCGTAGATATTGGGTACCCACTGTCCGTCCTGGCGGCCATAGTCCAGATAGAGCATGGAAGCAACTGCATCCACTCTCAAACCATCCACATGGTACTGCTCTACCCAGTAAAGGGCATTGCTGATGAGGAAGTCCTTGACCTCGTTTTTTCCGTAATCAAAAACCTTTGTGCCCCAGTCCGGATGTTCGCCCTTGCGCGGATCTTCATATTCATAGAGGGGATGGCCGTCAAAATCAGCCAGTCCGTGGGCGTCCTTTGGAAAATGGGCAGGTACCCAGTCCAAAATGACGCCGATACCGTTTTTATGGAGATAATTTACAAAATACATGAAATCCTTTGGCGAGCCATATCGGGAGGTAGGCGCAAAATATCCGGTTACCTGATAGCCCCAGGAGCCGTCATAGGGATGTTCCGCAATTCCCATAAGCTCTACATGGGTGTATCCCATTTCCTTCACATAGGCAGCCAGCTCATGGGCGGCCTCGATATATGTATAGCAGCCATCTTTTTCCGGGCGGTTCTTTTTACGCCAGGAGCCCAGATGAACTTCATAGATGCTCATGGGCTGCTTTTCAGGGTCTTTCTGAGCCCGCTTGGTGATCCAGTCTGTATCTGCCCAGGAAAAGCCGGAGAGGTCGGCTGTTACAGAAGCGGTGCCGGGTCTGTATTCTGCGCTGAAAGCAAAGGGATCGGCCTTATAAAGGATTTTTCCCGTATCGGTAGTAATGGCAAATTTGTAGAGTTCACCTGTTTTCATACCTGGGTTAAAGTATTCCCAGATTCCCATATCAGAGATTTTTTTCATGGGATTGGCATCAGGGTTCCAGCCATTGAAGTCGCCTACCAGATGAACCTGCTCTGCATGCGGAGCCCAAACGGCAAAATAAATCCCTGATTTTCCTTTAAAAGTCATGGGATGAGCCCCCAGTTTCTGGTAAATATCATAATGAGTGCCGGCTCCGAAGAGATAGCAGTCCAGCTCCGAGATCATACCTGTTCCGGCAGGCGCTGAAGCTCTGGAAGAAGTTCCTGTTTTTTTTGCGGCAGCGGTTGGTTTTGCCGGTGTGCTTTTTCTTACAGCCATATTACGATTCCCCCTTGATCTTAAGAACTGCTCCGTCACAGCCCTTTAATGTAATCTGCAGTTTTCCGTCTCGAATGGGGAGGATCTCGCCATCCTCAAGAAGATTTACAGCCTGAGAGGCAGCCATGGGAACAGGAATATTTAATACAGCTTCGTTATCGTCATTGTTTAAAGCGGTAATGATCAGGCTGTGTTCACCGTGTCTGGCAAAGGCGTATTGACGGTTGGTTAAAAGCAGTTCCTGATAGCGTCCCATATGAAGCTCTTCATTCTCCTGATGAATGATACCCAGTTTTGAAATACGGTCTGTAAGGGTACAGCGGAGGGAATCAAACGCATCTGGTGAAATGGCAGGCCGCAGGGCGTCGTCGCAGGAGGGCGTCCGTTTCCCTTCGATTCCCCATTCGCCTCCGTAGTAGATGGATGGGATGCCCGGAAGGGTCATCAGGCAGGTGTATACGGGAAGCAGATGCTCCTTTGTACGAAGCTTACTGGCAATTCGATCCTCATCATGGTTGTCTACAAAGGTGTACAGACTGCGTCCGATAGCCTCCAGACGGCGTACATTGTGGGCGATTTCAAAGAAATTGTGGTCGTTAAAGCCGGAGTAAATGCTCTTGTGGAGTTCGTAGTTGGTTACAGAGTGGAGCATATGGTCATTGACCCAGCGGCCATAGTCTCCGTGGATGACTTCTCCCATGAGCCAGAAATCCTCTTTCATGGTTTTCGTTTCCCGGCGCATTTCTTCCATAAAATGGAAATCAAGTACGTTTGCGCAGTCCAGACGGATGCCGTCAATGTCAAAGGTGTCGACCCAGAACCGGATCACGTCAAAGAGATACCGGCAGACCTGGGGATTGGCATGGTTGAGACAGGGAAGTTCAAAATGTCCCTGCCAGGCCTCATAGCCGAAAGGGTCTCCCAGAGGGCTTGACCAGTCAAAGTTTACGCCCTTGTACCAGTCTTTATAGGGAGAATCCCATTTCTTTTCCTGAATGTCTTTGAAGGCAAAAAATTCCCGTCCCGTGTGGTTGAATACCCCGTCTACGACGACTCTGATCCCGTTTTCATGGCAGAGGGAAATGAAATGACGGAAGTCTTCGTTGGAGCCCAGACGGCGGTCGGTCTGTTTGTAATTTCTGGTATCATAGCCATGGCTGGTGGATTCAAAAAGGGGGCCTATGTAAATGGCATTGCAGCCCAGCGCTTTTATATGTGGAATCCATAATTCCAGCTCATCAAACCGGTCTGTCTGTTCTGTTCCGGTATTCTGCTTTGGGGCACCGGTCATACCAAGGGGATACATATGATAAAAAACTGCTTTTTCATACCAAGCGCTCATAGTTGTTGTCCTCGCAATTCTGCCGGGAGTCAAAGCTCCCGGCTTTTAAATTTTCTTAAAAGGAACTGGTAACGCAGCTGCGCTGCATTCCATTCATAAATACAGCAGTCGATCAGTGTAGGATCTACTTCCTGCTCAAAATGGTTTCTGGCCGTTTCAATGGCATGTCTGGTATCTTCAATCTCGGCCCTCAGGCGAAGAAGCTGCGGATCCTGTTTTTTAAGAGTGGCTGCTGCGGTCTGGCAAACGGCCTTCATCCAATCACTCATAGAATATTATCTCCCTGCGCGTCTGCCCAAAACGGCAGAGCGGATTTTGACGGATTTACCGGTAACACAGTCAGTATATCCGAAAAATACCATTATATGCAGGATTGGGGAATAGAACCGAAGTCTTTTTAAAGTATAAATTCTTCAATCCGGAAACCCAGTTCCATCAGCTGCCTGGTAGGCTCCCGGAGGGTGAGATAGTAGTAATTGGCAGTGCCGTCCTCGCGGACATCTACCAGTCCGGCGGCTTTCAATATTTTTAAATGATGGGAGATGGCCGGACGCGACAGGCTGGTGCGCCGGGTGATCTCGTTTACATTCATAGCGTGATCTGCAAAATCCACCGATACGCCTGGTGAATCCAGTGCCATGGCATTTTCCGTTAGGGCTTCTATGATGGAAAGCCGGACTTTATCACCAAGGGCAATGAATATAGGCATACAGGAATGAAACTGCTTCTGCAGTTCTGCCGCAGTGGTCATCCTTTGATCTCCTCCTTTGGTTTAAAATTTTAAACTAATGCTATTTTACCATTGTGATGAATGCGGGTCAAGATAAAATGGGTAAAATGCATAAAAAATAAAATGGAAAAAGTGATAAATTATTTATTAGAACGACACAATTTGATAAAATGAACAGATGAAGGGAAAAATATGGTGTAAAATGAAAATAGCCCTTGACTTTTGTCGGAGGGTGGGGCATAATGTAGTAACATTCATTTCAAAATTCTATTTTTAATTCTAATTTTGTAATTCTTATGAGAGTCCATCCCCTGTCGGGGAGAGAATTTCAGATTTTTAAGCAGATCACAGCAGAGGACAGACGCGCAAACAGAGGGGTTTCAGGGCAGTATGCGTCGTTTTTTCTGGAAGGAGGAATATAGTCTGTATTTTGTATGTAAATTTTTATATTGGCTTTTTATGGCAGCAGCTGCGGCAGGAGATATCAGGGAGTACAGGATTTCCAACCGATATCTGGGGTTTGCGCTGATCGCCGGAATCAGCGGAGCGCTGACTTGGGGAGAGGGAAGTATGGCAGAACGCAGTTTGTTTGCGGCCGGTTTTGTGATCCGTCTGATTACAGTGGTGATATTGGGATTTCCCATATACCGAAGGGGGATGATCGGAGCTGGGGATGTAAAAATGGCAGCCTTGTTTACTGCATGGCTGGGGGTTCAGGATGGTCTAAAGGCCTTAACGATCGGATTTATGTTAGGAGCAGTTCTGGCTCTTCTTAAAATGCTGCGGCAGGGCAGCATGGTCAAACGATTTCTTTATTTATCAGCCTATATCAGGCACAGTTTTCAAAGCAGAATGATGGAAATATATTATGATCCCTCAAGGGACGGAAGAGAGGCGGTCATCCCGCTGGGAGCCTGCTTTTTTGTGGGAGCAGCCGCGGCAGAGATATGGCAGAGGCTGTGAACGGGGAGCCTGAGGCAGTGGGAGGAGGCGCATGGCAGAGGAGGCGTGGCATCCACAGGCCGGGTAAGGCAGAGAAGGGAAGAAAATCAGAAATACAGCAGGAGGAGTAAAGATGGTAAAAATAATGGCGGTGTATGATGAGGATGCGCTTTATGCCAGAAGGCTGGCAGAGTATGTAAACCGGAGGGAGACCATTCCTTTTACAGCGATGGCCTTTTCGAATCTGGAACGGTTAAAAGAGTACGGAGACAGCCATGAAATTGAAATTCTTTTAGTAGGAGAGACTGTAAAAGCGGCCGCAGATGAAGTGAAAGCAGGTTTAAAAATGGTGCTCTGCGGCGGAGAGTTTTCCATAGGGAAGGAGGAACCCTCTATTTATCGGTTTCAGTCGGGAGAAGGGATTTTGCGGGAGGTCATGACCTGCTACTGTACAGCTCCTCCGGAGCCTGCACTGGCTCTTTCGGGAATGGGTGCGCAGATTTTGGGTGTGTACTCTCCGGTGAACCGCTGCGGAAAAACAGCCCTTGCATTGACCTTGGCCCAGGTATTGTCCAGAACGGAATCGGTACTTTTTATCAGCCTGGAGGAATTTGCAGGATTTGAGGCTATTTTGGGAGGAGAAGTGAATCAGGATTTTTCGGATGTGCTTTATCTCTGCCGTCAGGGAAGCTTTAACTGGATGAAGCTCCGGGCCATGGTGTGCTCTGTGGGACAGGTTGACATGATCCCGCCGGCAGCTTATGGGGAAGATCTGGATCAGATGGAGCCCGAGGAATTAGCCCTTCTTTTAAGGCGTATTGCCAGGGAAAGCGGATACAGGCGGCTGGTAGTGGATATGGGCCACATGGGAAGGGGATCGGCGGCGCTGCTGGACTGCTGTGACGGGGTGTATCTGCCGGTTTTAGAGGATCCGGTATCCAGGGCCAAGCTGCAGGCATTTGACAGGTATCTGTCAGCTGCAGGCGCGGTTTCCCTTAAAGAAAAAATCTGCCGTCTCCGTCTTCCAAAGACACGGCCTTTGAGCAGCATGGAAAACTGCATGGATCAGCTTCTCTGGGGAGAGATGGGAGATTTTGTCCGGGCTCTTTTAGAGGGAGGAGGGGGAAATGACTGAAAGAAATCCAAGGGAGGGAATCCGCGAAGAGCTGCGCCAGAAGATTATGGAACAGCTTCAGGAATGCAGCCGCATGGAGGATGATGAGCTTTACGAACAGATTGACCGTGCGATCCGGGAAAAAGGGCAGGAACTATTTCTGCCTCTTAAAGAGCGACTGTGGCTCAGGAGCAGCCTTTATGACAGTTTTCGGCGTTTGGACATCTTACAGGAGCTGTTAGATGACAGAAATGTAACAGAGATCATGGTAAATGGAGCCGGGAAGATTTTTATCGAAAGAAAAGACGGAACAGCTCTGTGGGAACGGAGATTTGAACGGCCGGAGCAGCTGGAGGATATTATCCAGCAGATCGTAGGGCGTGTAAACCGGGTGGTAAATGTGTCTTCGCCCATTGCAGATGCCCGTCTGGAGGATGGCTCCCGCGTTCATATCGTGCTGCCTCCGGTTGCGCTGGACGGCCCGGTGGTGACTATACGAAAGTTTCCGGAACCGATCACGATGGAAAAGCTGATTGGCTTTGGGGCTGTTACAGAGGAAGCGGCACAGTTTCTGGAAGGGCTGGTAGCTGCCCGGTACAATATTTTTGTCAGCGGGGGAACCAATTCAGGAAAGACGACATTTTTAAATGCCCTGTCATCCTTTATTCCCAGAACGGAGCGGGTAATTACCATTGAAGATTCGGCAGAGCTGCAGATTTCTCAGGTTCCCAATCTGGTGCGTTTAGAGACAAGGGACGCCAATACAGAGGGAAAGGGACAGATTACCATCAGCCAGTTAATCCGGGCTTCGCTGAGGATGAATCCGGATCGGATCATCGTGGGAGAGGTAAGAGGCGCCGAGGCTCTGGATATGTTGCAGGCTATGAACACAGGCCATCCGGGTTCTCTCTCAACGGGCCACAGCAATTCAGCCAGAGATATGCTGAACCGTCTGGAAACTATGGTTTTAATGGGAGCCAGACTGCCGCTGGAGGCGGTCCGAAGCCAGATCGCTTCGGCTTTGGATATTCTGGTTCATCTGGGACGGCTGGGAGACGGAAGCAGGAAGGTACTTTCCATTGTGGAGGTAAGAGGTATATCTATGGGAGAAATAGAAACAGAGGAGCTGTACAGATATGACAGAGAAACAGGGCGGCTTGAAAAGACGGGTGAACTTAAAAATAGGGAAAAGCTTGGAGATACAGGAAATTGTTAGGATAAAAGGGAAAAAATGGGAGAAAACTGCCGTGAAAACCGGGAGAAAAGGGCAGCCAGGCAGGAGGATTTCCCTGCGGGGCAGCCCGAAGCCCCGGGCTCCGGATGGAAAGGATTACCAGGTTTACCGTTTGTCTGCTAAAGAATATATGGGGCTTTCGGCAATCGGACTGGGGCTTTGCGGTCTTACTGCCTATGTGTTTTACCGGAGTTTTTTTGCCTTTATTCTCCTTATGCCTCTTGGTTTTTTGTATCCTATTTATAAAAAGAAGGATCTGAAAAAGAAAAGGCTGCGGCAGCTGACGCTGCAGTTTAAAGAGGCGATCCAGGTTTTATCTTCTTTTTTAAGCGCAGGATATTCGCTGGAAAATGGTCTTTTTATGAGCGTGCGGGAATTGGAAGCGCTGTACGGAAAAGACGCTATGATCACAGAAGAATTTGAACGTCTGGCAGCAGGGGTTCGGATGAACCGGCCGGTGGAGCAGCTTCTTGCCGAATTTGGAGAACGGAGCGGGATTCAGGATGTGGATCACTTTGCTCAGGTATTTGGAATGGCCCGCAGAAGTGGTGGGGAGCTGGTAGAGATCATCCGGCAGAGCGCAGGGGTAATCCGGGATAAGATCCAGGTTCAGGAAGAAATACAGACCATGACAGCGGCACGGATCTTTGAACAGAAAATCATGAATGGCATTCCTTTTGGAATGATTCTCTATATTGATTTCACCTCTCCGGGATTTTTTGACATTATGTATGGAACCTGGATGGGAAGACTGATTATGACCTTATGTCTGGCTTTTTATATGGGAGCAGTCATGCTGTCTGGAAAGATTCTGGATATTGAGATATAAGGGGGCAAAGAATTGAAGAAATGGAGTGGGAGAAGGGAAGGCTTCTGGAAAAGGGAAACAATGTCACGCTGGAAAAAGCAGCTGGCATGTGCGGCCGCAGGACTGTTTTTAGGTATTTTAGCCCAGTATTCAGGGGGATTTGATCCGGTTTTAAAGGACGGATACATTTTAAACAGAAATCCTTTGGGACAGGAAGAAGAGACATATCTGCTGGAAGTAAGGGGGCTGGCAGACAGCAGGGAGCCGGAGCGTCTGGAACTGATCCTTGAGGCAGAGCAATATACAGAGAAGGAGGCTGAGGCAGTTTATGAGCAGGTTATAGGGGAACTTCCGGGGTATATTTTAGGGGATAATCCTTCACTGGAAGAGGTGCGGCTGCCTTTAAAGCTTATTTCAGAGCTCCCGGAATATGGGGTAGATTTAAGCTGGCGGTCCGGCTCTCCTGATCTTTTAGGATCAGACGGACAGATACATGGGGAGGGAGTGCCGGAGCAAGGGGAGCAGGCAGTGCTTTTTGTGCGGCTCACAGACGGGAACTGGCCCAGAGAATATGAAATTCCTGTAAGGATAAAACCGCCTCTTATGACGCCGGTTCAGAGGGCTGCAAAAGATCTGGAAGAGCAGATAAAAGAGATGGAGCAGGACAGTCGGTATGAAAGTGCATTTTCCCTGCCTCAGTTTCAGGAGGGGAATCGGCTGAGCTATGATATTCCGGGAGGGCTTCCGCCCATCCTTTCTCTTACGGCACTTGGTCTGGCGGGAGCGTTTTTGATAACGCTTAAGGAAACGGTGGATCTGAAAAAACAGGAGGAACGCCGTAGACAGCAGATGCTCCTTGACTATTCAGAGGTTTTATCGCATCTTATCATTTTTCTGGGGGCAGGAATGAGTATCCGAAGTGCCTGGGAACGGATTGCTGTTGATTACCGCCGGTCGGTGGAACATGGGGTGCATCAGAAGCGGTATATATATGAAGAAATGGTTCTGACGGAGAGCCAGTTAAAAAGCGGTGTTTCTGAAAGTCAGGCATTTTATGAATTTGGAAGCCGCTGTGGCCTGCAGCCGTATATGAAGCTGGCTGCCCTTTTGGAGCAGAGCCGGAAAAACGGGGCCAGAAGCTTAAGGGAACGGCTGCGCCTGGAAATGGCAGATGCCTTTGAACAGCGCAAACATCAGGCCAGACGGCTGGGGGAGGAAGCCGGAACGAGACTTTTAATCCCCCTGTTTCTTTTGCTGGCAGTAGTAATGGTAATGATTGCCGTTCCTGCCTGGCTGGCCTTTGGATAAAAACAGATTGATCAAATAAACGAGAAGGAGGAAAGAGCGTATGGAATTACAGAAGGACAGAGAAAATTTAAAGGACATTAGGGCGTTTGCGGCAGATGAATCCGGCGTGGGGGTGATTGAGCTGGTGCTGATACTGGTAGTCCTTATAGGCCTTGTAATCATTTTTAAGAAGCAAATCAATACATTGCTGGAAAACATTTTCAAACAGATCAACAGCAAATCCAAAGAGGTTTACTGATGAGGCACAGGGGGGAAGTGACGGTCTTTCTCACGATGATCCTGGTCAGTATCATGACGCTTCTTTTGGTAGTTGTGGAATCGGCCAGAGAGACGGGAGCCAGATTGTATCTGCGGATGGCGGCAGATTCTTCTATGGATTCGGTGATGGCGCAGTACCACAGGGGGCTGTGGGAGAATTACCGGATCCTGGGACTTGAAACAGGGGAAAAGGAAAGACTGGAACAGGAATTCGGCGATTTTTTTGCTCCTTATGCAGAGGCGGAAAACTGGTATCCGGTAACTCTTGTGGACACAGACAGGAAGGATGCAGTAATGCTTACAGAGGGACAGGGAGCCTACTTTGAGCAGGAAATCCTGGACTATATGAAGTTTGGGCTTATAGACATGATCTGGGACAGCATGGATGAAAATGGAGCCAGAGAAATGCTCAGCCAGTTTAAGGATGCAGAGGGGATAAATGGCTGTTCTGTCCGCTATGAAGGCCATACCAGAGAAGCGGTCCGTGTGGAGGCAGCGCTGGAAAAGATAAACGGGAGGCTTGAAGAACAAAGACAGAACTGGGAACAGGGAAAGCGCTGTCTGGACGATCTGGATGGAAGCGGCTTGATCCGCAGGGCAGAGAGCATGATAAAAATATTAAAAAAGCTTCCTTCTCTGGTAACGGCCTATGAAAAGAGAGCGGACCGTTTAAACGAAGCTTTGAAGGAAAGCCGGCAGGATTTTGAGTCAAGAGAGGATCTGAGCGATGGATCAAGAGAGGCTTTAAGGGAGGAATTCGCCCAGTATAAAACATATACCGAAAAGGATGGGCAGAGGCGGATGGAGATTGGGGCTTTACGGGAAAAAAGCCAGGAAAATATCCTTTTTCTGGAAAATATTATCCGGGAAGCGGAGGATGTCATGGATTATATTGACAGCTGGGAGCCGGATGATGAAGATGACGAACTGGATGAAGAAGCTCTGTGGGCCCCGGTGCGCAGTCATTTTTCACGATATCCCATGCTGAGCCTGGGAATGGAATTTGGCGTAAAGGATAAGGAAAAGGAGGGATGGCTGGAACGGATCGGCGATCTGGCGTCCAAAGGGATTTTGGAACTGGTACTTCCGGAAGGGACGGTCGTATCAGGGCGCAGTTTAAAGCTGAATGGGTTTCCTTCAAAGGAGAGAACACCAGGTAATCCAGCCGGAGAAGGGAAGCGTAACCTTGGCGTACAAACTCTTTTGGACCGCCTTCTCGTGTCTGAATACGGGATCCGTTATTTTTCTGCCTTTAAGCCAGAGCCGCCATCCTTTTACCAGCTGGAGTATATTCTGTATGGGAAGGAGAAAGACAGGGAGAATCTGGAGGCTTCTGTCCTTCGTCTGACAGCATTGCGCCAGGGGATGAATCTGGCTCATATTCTGAGGGATCCTGTTAAAAGGGAGGAAGCCCGCTCCCTTGCCATAGTGATTGCAGGAGGTACAGGGATGGCTCCGCTTGCAGCGGTATTGTCATTTTTCATTATGACGGTCTGGGCGCTGGGGGAGGCGCTGGCGGATGTGCGCTGTCTTTTGGAAGGCGGAAAGGTACCTCTTGTAAAAAGCAGTTCTCAGTGGAAGCTGGATTTACAGGGCCTTCTTGATCTGGGGGCCAAAGGCCGTCTGCCGGATGGGATAGGGAAAGGGGAGAAAGAGGAAGATGGTCTGGATCACAAAGGCTATCTTCGGCTGATGCTTTTTGGCGGATACAGTGAAGAACGGGTTTACCGTATGATGGATGTGATACAGACAGAACTCAGAACGGAACAACCGGATTTCTGCATGGCAGGTTGTACCTGCATGGTGGAAATGGAAGCGGAGTTTTGTGGAAAACCTGTGTTTTTTTCCGGCGGTTCGTGGAAAGACAGACAAAAAATACGGATGGCTGTTTCTGGCAGCTATCTGGATGATGAATAAAACAGATAATCTTTAGGAAAGGAGGCTCATGAGGATGCTCTTTTTTCGGAATCCAACACAACTTCATATAACACGCTACTCCTTACGATCAATGATCCATCAGGAACATACCTGTCAGAACCATCATTCAATGAAAATCGCACCTCTCCAAGTACGAACAGACACAGATATGCAGAACTATTTAAAAAGGATCCGAGTTTCCGAAAAAAGAGTATCCTCATGGGCCTTTCAGATGAAACGGATTCCTTGTCATATAAAGAAATATCATGCGGGCAACCGAATCCGCGGCAGTCTGACGCTGGAGGCGGCACTGGTATTTCCTTTGTTTGTGTTTCTCTGTGTCATACTTCTGATCCCTATGAGGATGATGGACCGGCAGAGACAGATTCAGGCAGCGGTAGAAACTGTGGGGGAAGAGATCAGCCAGTATGCATACAGTGCCTGGCTTTTGGGAAAGGGAAGAGAGGGGCAGATGGATGAGAGCAGGGATGAGCTGGCCCCAGATGGTATGAAAGATATTTTTGGATTTGCTGCCCAGGCAGGGATTGAAGCAATGGTTTTGGGACGGATAGATAAAAAATGGGTCAGAGATGTTTCATTTATGAGAACAGCTATAGAAAATGACATGGTTCATATTGTAATGACCTACAGGATGCCGCTTCCATTTTCTGTATTTCGTATAGACAGCATAAAGGCAGAAGCGGTGTGTGTCAGACGTCTGTGGACCGGAGCAGAGGGAAACCGAAAGGGAAATTTGCTGCCGGGAGAGGACGAAATGGTTTATGTTGGCCGTAATTCGACACGGTATCATAGAAACAGGAACTGTCATTATCTGTTTAATGATTTAAAACAGGTGCAGGCAGGTGAGATGGATGGACTGCGTAATCAGGAGGGGAAACGGTATTATCCATGTCCATCCTGCAAAGCGGCTGATTCAAAAGGGCCTTTTTTTATCATGCCATGGGGAACAAGATATCACAGTACGGGACAGTGCGGGGCGATTCGTGCGTATGTGCAGACCGTGCCCTTAAGCGAAGTGGAGCATCTGGGGGAGTGCAGTTATTGCGGAAGGGGAAGCAAATAATGGAACAGTGGTTTGAAACAGCAATCGTAACAGCTTTCTGGACATTCACAGCTCTGGCGGCCTGGCAGGATTTAAAATGGGGTTCCATTCATATCGGAACGTTCATTGTTGGAGGAGCCACGGGGATTCTCTTGCAGGCAGGAAGATTTGCGGCTGTATCGGGTGCTTTGGGCAGCTGGAGGGCAGTTTGTACTCCGGCCTATGCTGTTTTACAGCTGCTGGGAGCGGCCTGTGTAGGGATCTTTCTTCTTTCCCTGGCCTATGTTACCCAGGAGGCCGTGGGTCTTGGGGATGGTTTTTTCTTTCTGGCTGCCGGATGTTATCTGGGGTTTATAAAGACAGTATTTCTTTTTAGTGCCAGTCTTCTGCTGTGTTTTCCTGTGAGCTCCTTTCTCATGGTTCGTCGGATCTGGAAAGGAGATAAAGCAGCAGATCGGGGAAAGGAACGCCTTCCCTTTTTACCCTTTGTTCTTTTGGCAGCGGTGTTTTTACTTTTTTGGTGACAGAGGGGAGGCAGGAAAATGGAAAAGCATTTAAAGGGAAGCTTTACCGTGGAAGCAGCCGGTGTGATGGCAGTGATTTTATTTGGGATTGGTACGATCATTACAGAGGCAGGCAGAATCCATGATCAGGTATCGTATGCAATGACCGTTCATGAGGCGGCAGAAAAGGCACGTCATGAGAAAACTGTGGATTTAGAAGAAATAGAGGCCTTTTTTCAGAAAAACAAAGGATTGAGGCTCCACATGAAGGATGACCGGCTTTCTCTGAGAGAAGAGGGGAAATGGATTCGTGCGGCAGGGCGGGCAGAAAACTGGGAAAAGGAGATCCGGCTCCGACGCTTTCGCCCGGAAACATTTCTGCGGAAGATTACATTGATAGAGAAACTGGGGGAAGAGGATGAAGATCAGCTATATCCGTGAGATGAAGCGCAGCTATCTTACCATTGAAACAGAAGATGAGGAGCAGAGGGAAAAGGGAGCCTGGGAGGCAGGAATGCTGGAACAGAACAGAATCCGGGGACTGCTTCCCATGAGAGTGCGTTATGAAGAAGGAAGGGAAATTTACTGTTACGATATCACATCCCGCCAGCCGCTGGAGCGGATATTGGAAACTCATGCAATGACAGGGGAGCAGGTCAGAAGTTTGTTCTGGCAGCTTTACCGGGCTTTGGAGGAGATGGAAAAATATCTTTTAGAGAGTGGAGGGATTCTTCTAACGCCGGAATTGATCTATGCGGAACCAGAGCGTTTTGAAATAGGGCTCTGTGCAGTTCCGGGAGGAAAGGGAGATTTTGCAGCAGAACTCAGCCATTTTCTCCAATACCTTTTAAAACATGTGGATCATAGGGACAAGGACTGTGTGGTATTGGCTTATGGTTTGTATCAGGAGAGCTTAAAGGAAAATTATGGGATTGAAGATCTGGTAAAGATTGTGTCTGAGGAGAAAACAGGCCGTCCGCCGCAGGAGGCTGGTCAAAAGGCGGAACGGATTAAGGGGATACAAAAGACCGGGGAGGATGAAGTACGGGATACTTCGGGAGCATTGCAAAAAGCAGAAGGAAGATCGAATAAAACAGCTTTGCCGCGGCAAACTTCCACGGATTTACCGCAGGAGGCTGCCGGACAGACTGAATTATGCGAAAAGAAAAGGCAGTCTGAAAAAAATATTGGAAAACAGCTTTTAAAACGTATGGCAGCCACAGCAGGCATGTTCAGCCTGATCTCTCTGGGAATCTGGTTTCTGAGAGGAACAGAAACACTTTTAAATCTCAGCTTTTATCTGGTCATAGGCGCAGCTGCGGCAGAGGTTTTTACGATTTTGGCAGTCATTTTCTGGGAAAGAAGAGAAAAGAAACCGGCGGATACAGAGAAACAGATAAAAAATACCAGGGATGAAGAGGATCCCTGGCGTATTCTGTATGAAGATGAGGAGGGGGCAGAGGAAGAAATAGAAAACAGCAGTACAGAGTCTTCTTTAAGAACAAACGCTGCTTCAATAGCTTCCCCGCCTCCGGAGGATTTCCAGACTACGGTTTTGTTCGTCCATCCGGAAGCAGAAGAGTGTCACTGCCTTACAGCCCTCCATCCGGAAATATCCTCCATAGAAATTCCCTATTATCCCTTTGTTATTGGGAAGCATAAAGAACTGGCAGATTATGTTCTCGATTATAAAACAGTCAGTCGGTTTCATCTCCGCCTTGACCGTACAGAAGACAAAATTACAGTCACTGATTTAAACTCTACGAACGGAACTACCGTAGCAGGTGTTTTGCTGGCGGCCAATGAAACTGCAGAACTGAATCCGGGAGATGAGGTACGGATTGCGGATCTGCGGTTTGTGTGGAAATAAGCCTGTTTTTACAGCTTCCAACCCTCCGGCAGGTAAGCTTTTGTATTTACAAGCATATCGTGAACCAGTTCCCGGATTTCCTGTTCGGAAGGATTTTTGCCCTTTACGATCGGATCGTTCATAAAGGCGGTTACTACCAGTTCTTCGTCACAGGTAAGGGCAGCCTTTAAGATGCGCTCATGGTTTTCTACATGAGGCATGATCAGAGCTTTCACGTCTTCAGGGAGTTCACCTGCTGCAACCGGATGAATACTGTCTAAGTCAAAGAGCGCATTCGTTTCCACTAGGGCGTTAGCAGGCAGATTGGGGATCTGAAGGGCTGTATTGGGGATGTTTACATTGCTTACAAAACGATCCAGACCGCAAAGGGCTTTGATTAAGAGGATGCCCTCCTCACCTGTAGGCTCTAAAGTTACTTCTTCCTCAGCATTTGCCAGTCTGTGGCTTCTCTCCAGGCGCTTCTGTAAATCGTTCTTTCTCCAGTCCACGGTAGTCAGGCCGAATTTCCAGGAATGTACGGTTTCTGGATCATTCAGGTATTCGTTTCCGGGCATAAATTCAGCCAGATGGCGGTCGCCTGCGGCAGCAATGAGACCGAAACGGTTAAAGAGATCCATTTTTACCCGGTGAGCGCATTTGAAAGAAGAATTCATCCAGTTTTCACCTTCAAGTTCATAGCCATCTTCAAAGTGTTTGGAAATGTAGTTTTTGTATACGGGGAAAAGATCAACGCCCTTATAATTTGCTTCCGTAAACCAGGTGAAGTGATTGATTCCCACTACATTTACATGAACGTCATGCCAGTCTTCAATGGTATTTCCTGTTTCTGCTTCATAGATTCCCTTTAATACCTTCTGTGTACCGAATACCTCATGGCAGCAGCCAAAGGCCTTGATCTCCGGGAATACGTGGTAAAGAGTTTTTACGCACAGGGACATAGGGTTGGTGTAGTTGATAACCCAGCAGTCCGGCGCATAATCCCGGATGGCTTCTGCGATTTCAACAAACATGGGAATGGTGCGCAGGGCACGGATCATGCCTCCGGGGCCTGCGGTATCGCCTACAGACTGATAGATGCCGAGGCGTTCGGGAAGATGAACATCGGACGCCATTTCATCAAAGGTACCTGGAAGGATGGAGATAACGGCAAAGTCACAGCCTGTCAGAACATCCTGTAAGCTGTCCTTTACTTCAAATTTCCAGTCACCCTTTGCGTCCTCCCGGCTCATAAGGTGATTTCCGATCACTGCGTTGTTTTCCGCTGCCTGACGGTCAATGTCATAAAGTCTGATGGTTCCGCTGATCTGATCGTCCAGAGCCAGATCCGTCATAAAGGTCCAGGCCCAGCCTCTGGAACCGCCTCCGATATAGGCAATTTGAATATCCGATACTTTGTTATTGCTGTAGTTCATGATCTTACCCTCCTAAAAATCGTTGTACGAACGTTTATAAGTATTTGCTGATTTATATTTTACTCAATGGATGTGGTGAATGCTAATAAAATCAGATGATTTTTTAGTGTTATTATCTAATCGGCTACAAAAAGCGTAGAAAATCGGAAGAACTTGCAGTATAATAGCAGAAAAATAAAGTAGGCAGGTCAGAAGATGGGAGAAAATACAGAAAAGGATACGATCTATCTCACCTCCGAACAGTTGGGAGAGGAACCGGAAATTTTATTTCAGGAGGAGATTTCCGGTATTTTTGCAGAAGAAGCAGTGCGCAGGCACAGTTTTTCCATGGTAAGCCGTCACTTTCACCAGAGTCTGGAGCTGTATTTCCTTTTAGAAGGAGAGCGGTTTTACTTTGTAGAGCAGGATACCTATCACATGAAGGAGCAGATGGCGATTCTGGTCGATCAAAACCAGATTCACAAAACCTGCCCGGCAGGAAACGGAAAAAGTCATCACCGGTTTCTTTTGCAGCTAGAGGGAGAAGCTTTAAGCTGCCTTTTGAAACTTTGCGGTTTCCGGGGACTTTTGGAGTTTGGAGAGCAGTATCGGGGAATTACCTGTTTTTCGGACGGCGAATGGAAACAGGTGCTGGAGCAGCTGGAAAAGATAAAAAAAGAAATGAGTATGTCCCAAAGTGCACCCGGATGGTCAGATACGGAAAAGAGAACGGCGGAGGGGATGGTGCGGCTGTATACGGCCCAGCTGCTTCTGCTTCTGATACGAACCAGAAGCAGGGCAGAGGCGGAAGGATGGAAGGAGCCAGGACAGACCAATATAGTTCATACGGGAATGTATCAGAAGGTTCATGAAATTGCGATTTATCTGCAGAATCATTCCGCAGGAAAACTCTGCCTAGATGATCTGGCAGCCCATTTTTTTATCAGCCGTTCCTATTTGACCCGGATTTTCCGAACAGTTACAGGTTTTACAGTCAATGAATATCAAAATATCTGCCGCATTAAAAAGGCCCAGATTCTGCTCAGGGAGACGTCATTGACTATGACAGAGATAGCAATGGAAACAGGATTTGGAAGCCTTCCCTATTTTGAACGGGTATTCCGCAAGGCTACCGCTCAGACTCCTATGCAGTATAAAAAATCTCACCCTTCACCGTGAATGCGGGCTATATAGGAACTGGGGGTCATGCCGGTTTTTTTCTTAAACAGCTGAGAAAAATATTGCGGACTGTTTCCGCAGCCCACCTGCTCTGCTATGGTCTGAATCTTATCGCTTTCGGCAGAGACAAGCAGCTGTTTGGCCCGTTCTATTCGGACATCGGTGAGATAGCTGGAAAAACGGGTGCCAGTTTCCTTTTGAAATTTTTTACTGACATAGTCTGTGTTCATAAACAGATGCTGCTCTGCAATCCGCTTTAGGGTCAGGTTGGGATCAGAGAGGTGTTCATTTACATAGTCACAGATCTGCTGGGTCATGGCGCTGATGGAGGAAGTCTGAGGCTTAGCCGATAAGAGCTTTCTCAGCTTTTCTGCAAGGGTAAGCTTAAGCTGCTCTAAATTCCGTTCTCTGTTTACATTTAAAAGCCATTCCGTCAGATCAATGGTGGAAAGACGGTTGTCAGAAGCTGTGATTTTCAGCAACAGGGAATTGGAAAGCTGCTTGAGAAATGACAGATCAGTTACTTCTGAAAGCAAGTTAATCAGACTGTCGGCAGACTCTGTTCGTCCAGTTTGCAAAGCCTCTGACAGCTGTTTTTCCGCTTCTTCCATAATGAAGCTGTAGTTGCAGCTGGATAGGATGCGGAAGTCATTGATATAGTAGATCATACTGAAACGTTTTACTTTATCTAAAACAGTTTCCAGAAGAGTCTGAAGATTTTTAAAGGACAAATCCTCTGTTTCAAGGGAAGGGCTGCGTCCGGGGAATTTTATGCTGGAAAAAAATTGGGACAGATCCTGATAATTTCCTGCAAATTCCTTAAAAAACAGCAGCAGCGTACAGTTGACGTAGATGCCATGTATGGTAACTTCGGGAAAATGGCTGTCAGCATAGGGTTTAAGCTGCTGTAAAAACTCCTCCAGATCCTTCTGTTCCAGAAAATAGATATAGAAAAGATGATAGGATGAAAAATAAAAATCCATATACGGATCATAGGCGCGCATAATTTCATCATAAGGACGGTTTTGGCAGATGGCATTGTTAAGGATTGTAAAAATAACATTGTGCCTTATACTGCTCATAGCGGGATAGGAGCGTTCCAGACTGCTTTTTCGGTAACAGTCCTGAGCAATTTCCTGTATGCTTTCAAGAATCTGCACTTCACTGCAGGGCTTGAGCAGATAATGGCGGACTCCATATTTCATGGCCATTTTCGCATATTCAAATTCTCCGTAACCAGAGAGGATAATGAACTGGGTGTTCAGATCTGTTTCGGAAATCCGACGAATCAGCTCTAGACCGTCCATTCCGGGCATTCTTATATCAGTCAATACAATATCCGGCGTTTCATCCAGGATTGTATCATAGGCTTCCAGACCATTTTTGCAAAGGCCTACCAGTTCAATATCATATTGCTTCCAATTGATAATTGTGGAAATGGTTTCACGTATGATGCGTTCATCATCAGCAATAATAAGTTTTAACATGAGACAGTTTCCTCCGTGCGATATGGAATAGTAATGGATGCTACGGCGCAGTCTTCCTGATTAAACAGGGACAAACCATAGTCTTCACCAAATAACAGTTTAATACGTTTGTCAATATTTAAAAGACCAATTCCGGAACGGCTGGGCTGTTTTTTATGCTGTTTAAGCAGTTCCAGGAGATCTTCATCAAAGCTTGAGCCGCTGTTCGTTACAGAGATGCGGATACAGCGCTCCCCGTTTTTTCCTGTTTTATCTGTTTCTGCAGCTAAAATGGTAATATAGCAGGTTTCAGTCATTTCTTCTAAGGCATAGTGTATGGCGTTTTCTACCAGAGGCTGCAGCGTAAGGGGAGGAATCAAGGCATTTTTCAGTCCATCGGGAACCTGTTCCCGGTAGTCCAGGCGTTCCTCAAAACGGATCTGCTGGATCGTGATATAGGACAGAATCAGATTAAGCTCATAGGACAGTGTAACAAGAGATTTCTTGTTGCTTAAAGTAGCTCTCAGAAGAGAGCCAAGGGATTCTGTCATAAGAGAAATCTCCCGATTGTTGACCGCCTTTGCCCGCCAGTTGATGGATTCCAGCGTATTGTAGAGAAAATGGGGATTGATCTGGGATTCTAAGGCTTTAATCTGTGCCTCTTTTGCAAGGATTTCATTAACATAATTTGTATTTACCAGATTTTGGATTCGTGCGGTCATACGTTCAAAACCCTGATGGAGCCGCCCGATTTCATCCTTGCGGTAGGCATATTCGGAATCGTATTTTGTACTTAAAAGCGCTGCTTCATCCCGGCTGAATTTGTCCATTTTTTTCAGCAGAATTTTAAAATGTTTTAAAATAGAGCGGATCAGGCAATAGGAAATAAAAACAATCAGGACAACGCCTGCAAACAGGATAAAAAGAATAAATGCCGCAGAGGTGTGAAGGGTATGTATGATTTCATCATAGGAAACCAGGCTGTAGTATTCCAGTCCGTAACCGGGAATCGTATTATGCACTGTAAAATAGGTATGAGAATCCAGTTTTAACGTTTGGTATTTTTCTGAAGAGGAAGAAATGATCTTGTCCGCAAGAGAATCAGAAAATTCTTCCGGCACATAGATTTTCTGGTCTTTGCTGCAAAGAATATACTGGCTGTCGGAGTATTGAGTCGCAGCAGCGTTTGCCTTGCGGATAATATTATTTAAATCTACATAAACCACCAGAGTTCCCAGATGCTTCAGAGAAAGATTATCTACCTTCCGGATTTCGCGGCTCATGAGGAGGGCATTGCTTCCGGGATCAGCGGGGATCCATACCACAGCGCCCTTTTTTTGTTCAGCCACCTCGATAGCCTCCTGAAGGCGTTCTTCGGAAAGCTTGCTTTTCCACATGGTATAAGTAGAATTATGGAAATGTTCATTTTGGATCATCAGAAAAGATGCGCCGTTGTCTTTTACAGAGGAATGATAGGTCTGAAGAGAATTGATGATGACCCGGTTGGCGTTTGTCCAGGCGGCCCGGTCATTGAGCTCTGCAATAGCAGAGAGAGAAATTTGGATTTCTGGAGCAGCAAGGATGGTAGAGGATACGTTTTCAATACTTTTCAGGCTGTCAGAAATCGTATAGGCTGAGTGGGTCAGATTGCCGGCTGTGGTCTTATAAAGAAGTTCATTGTAGGCTCCTGTGTATAGGCGTAGACCAAAGAGTGAGAGAACCATAATGAGAAATACATTATTTAACACAATAAAAAGTATCTTCTGAAATAAAGGAAGATTGTTTAATCGATACCGGATTGAACGGGCTGCAAAGGATATAAAACCGTGGGAACCATAGCTCATAAGGGATGCCTTTCCTGTAAAAGATGTGTAATTCTGTAACAGGATTTAGTATACATATAAATCAGAAGTTATGCAATCAATACAGAAAACAGGTCTGTTTTTTGAACACGAATATCGGTTTTACCTATCACGGAATCGGAAAAGGGAGGAGTATAATAAAATCAGCAGTTGAAACGAAGCTTAAAGGTGCAGACAGCGGATGCACAATAAAACAGGAGGGTATGTCTTATGAAAAAACGAAACATTGCACTGGTGATGGCAGGTCTGATGGCCGCAATGAGTCTGACTGGGTGTTCAGGAGGAGCGCAAGAAGAGGCTTCGGCTGATGGAGCAGCCAAGACAGAAGCAGCCGGTTCTGAAGCAGCGGATGGTGGTGAAAAGAGCCTGACTGTTGCATGGTGGGGCAATCAGGTCCGCAATGAAAGAACTCAGGCAGCATTAGATAAATATACAGAGCTGAATCCAGGAGTTACACTGGACGGACAGTTTTCTGAATGGGGTGATTACTGGAATAAACTGGCAACTGCATCTGCAGGAAATTCCCTTCCGGATGTAGTTCAGATGGATTATGCATATCTGGATCAGTATGCAAAGAATAACTTGCTTTTAGACCTGACTCCTTATGTGGAAGATGGTACTCTGAACCTGGATGATGCGAATGCAGATGTTTTAAATTCCGGTAAGGTAGACGGAAAGCTTTATGCCGTGCCCATTGGCATTAACGCACCGGCCCTGTTGTACAACAAGGCAGTAACAGATGCGGCAGGTGTTACGATCAAGGATAATATGACTCTGGATGAGTTTATTGAGGTCTGCAAAACTGTTAAGGAAAAAACAGGCTACCGTACCAATATGGCATACGGCGTAACGCAGGAAATCGTCCAGTACATGATTCGTGCAAACGGTCATTCTATGTATGGTGAAGGCAAATTAAATGTGGAAAGCGCAGATGAATTTGTACCCATTTTTAAGGTATTTGAGGATGGCGTAAAGGAAGGCTGGCATGTAGATCCGAGCATCTACGCTGAGATTACTCCAGGCTCTGTAGAACAGGATCCTTTCGTATATGGTGCAAGTGAAGATTCCAGATCCTGGTGTGTATTCTGCTGGTCTAATCAGATTGGGGCATATGAGAACTGCAAGCCGGAGGATATGCCTGAAATCGGCATTACTACCTGGCCTTCTGCTGATCCGGCTAAATCGGATTTCCTGAAGCCTGCTCAGTTTTTCTCTGTATCTGCCAATGCAGCAAATCCGGAGGAAGCAGTAAAGATTATCGACTACTGGACCAACAGTATGGATGCAAACAATATTCTTTTGGCAGAACGCGGAGTGCCGCTGTCTGAGAAGGTAGCTGCCGAACTGTCTCCAAGCCTTGATCCTGCGATTCAGGAAAGTATTAAGTTTATCAATGAGGTTGTATCACCTGCTTCTTCACAGATTGATCCTCCAATGCCAAACGGCTCCAGCGAGGTTACAGAGCTTTTGCTGCAGTTAGAGGAGAAGGTGGCATATGGCCAGATGACATCAGAGGAGGCAGCACAGGAGCTGTTTACTAAAGGAAATGAGATTATGGCTTCCAAATAATAAATTTCATTTTCAGAAATAGAAATAAAACAGGTTTCTTAGGGTTCTGCCTGCTGCGGTTATAAACGTATGCAGGCAGAAGTTTTTAGAGGAGGAAATAGGATGAATCCATTCAAAAAAGCCTTAAGCAAAGAAAGTACGGCAGGTATTATTTTCACCCTTCCATTTACCATTGGATTTTTGCTGTTTATGATCGTACCAATGGGAATATCCCTTTACTACTCATTCTGCAAATATGATATTCTTTCTCCGCCTGTATTTACAGGACTGGATAATTTTGTGAAGATGTTTCAGGATGAGACCTTTTATAAAGCAATCGGCGTTACCTTTTATTTTGCACTGGTATCTGTGCCTTTAAGACTGGTCTTTGCGCTGATCGTAGCAATGCTGCTGTTAAAAAATTCAAAGATGAGCGGCTTTTATCGTGCAGCCTACTACCTTCCATCTATTATCGGAGGTTCCGTAGCTGTGGCGATTCTGTGGAAGAGAATGTTTGCTACGGATGGTGTAGTTAACCGTCTGCTGGGCGCTGTAGGAATTGAAACTACCTTTGCATGGCTGGGAAATACAAAAACTGCCATCTGGGTTTTGATTCTTTTGGCTGTATGGCAGTTTGGATCCTCCATGCTGATTTTTTTATCTGCGTTAAAGCAGATTTCAAAGGAGCTTTATGAGGCGGCAGAGGTAGATGGAGCCAATGGAATCCAGAAGTTTTTCAGGATTACCCTTCCTCTTCTTACTCCTACCATTTTCTTTAATCTGGTGATGCAGATGATCAATGGATTTCTGGCATTTACTCAGAGCTACATTATCACCCAGGGAAAGCCCATGAATTCCACGCTGTTTTACACCGTTTATATGTATCAGCAATCCTTTGAGTTTTACAATACCGGCTACGGTGCTGCTTTAGCCTGGGTAATGCTTGCTATTATCGGAGCTATTACGCTGCTGCTGTTTGCAACCAAAAAATTCTGGGTATATGAGGAGGGTTAAGCAATGAAAGAGAAAAGAGCAGTCAAAGCGGTTATCTATCATATACTGGTATTTGCTGTTGGCCTGGTTATGATTTATCCTCTGATCTGGATGGTAATGAGCTCCTTTAAACCAACCAATACCATTTTTCAGACAGCAGGAAGCCTGATTCCAGAAACATTTACCTTTGAAAATTATATAAATGGCTGGAAAGGCTTTGCGAAGGTAACATTCGCCACATTTTTTAAAAATTCCCTGTTTATTTCAGTAGTGGCTACCATTGGAACAGTGATCTCTTCTGCCATCGTTGCTTACGGATTTGCCAGATTTAAGTTTAAGGGGAAAAAGCTTCTGTTTTCCGCCATGCTTTTATCCATGATGCTTCCGGCCCAGGTTCTTATGATCCCTCAGTATCTGTGGTATCAGAAACTTAACTGGGTGGGCAGCTATATGCCGCTGATCGTTCCTTATTTCTTTGCTATCCAGGGCTTTTTCGTATACCTGATTTCTAACTTTATTTCAGGAATCCCAAGAGATCTGGATGAGGCCGCAAAGATTGACGGCTGTTCTTATGTATCTATTTTTACAAAGATCATCCTGCCTCTGATTAAACCGGCTCTTGTTACAGCTGGGATTTTCTCCTTTATGTGGAGATGGGATGATTTCCTTTCCGCACTGCTTTATGTAAATAAGTCAGCCAAGTATCCGGTGAGTTTGGCATTAAAACTGTTCTGCGATCCCGGCTCATCCTCCGACTATGGTGCCATGTTTGCCATGGCCTCTCTTTCTATTCTTCCTTCCGTTCTGATTTTTATTTTCTTCCAGAGATATCTGGTAGAGGGAATCAGCACATCTGGACTAAAGGGATGATAAAAGAGCAATATAGTGATAGAAAAAGAGAAAATACCGTATTAAAATGGACAAAAACCGAGGTATAGACACAAAATTGCCCGGTACAGAAAGGAAAGGAAAATGAAACTGAACTATGATAAAGCTCAGCTTGAGGCGGTTGTAGACAAAGTGGCAGAGCGCACCATGAACATGGATATGACCTGGGACTGGCCCTGCGGTGTAGCTTATTACGGCATAACGGAGGCCTATGAAGCGACAGGAAATAAGAAGTACCTTGATATGGTAAAAGAGAGGGTAGATGAGCTGATTAGCCTGGGGCTTCCGGACTTTACGGTAAATACCTGCGCCATGGGCCATGTGCTTCTGACGCTCTATAAGGAAACGGGTGATGAGACTTATAAAAAGATCATAGACGATAAGCTGGATTACCTCACAAACCATGCTCTGCGCTTTGGGGATCATGTCCTTCAGCACACCGTATCGGCAAATAATGATTTTCCGGAGCAGTGCTGGGCAGATACCCTGTTTATGGCTGCATTTTTCATGCTGCGGGCAGGCGTTATGTTTGAACGTCCAGAACTGGTGGAGGATGCTTTAAACCAGTGGTACTGGCATATCCAGTATCTGCAGAATGAGCGCACCGGCCTCTGGTATCATGGATATGACAATATTGCAAAGGATCACATGAGCGGATTTTACTGGGGAAGAGCCAACTGCTGGGCTGCTTTTACCATGTCTCAGGTGGCTCATATCCTTCCTCAGTGCTATCTCTATCCAAAGTATCTGGAAATAGTAGGAAGTTTAAATGAACAGCTGGCTGTTTTAAAGACGCTGCAGACGGAAAATGGCCTCTGGAGAACCATTCTGGATGATCCGGAGTCCTATGAGGAGGTTTCTGCCTCTGCCGGAATCGCAGCAGCTATGGTGTTAAAGGGAAATCCTCTTCATATTAAATATATTAACAAAGCCATCACAGGAATTTTGGAAAATATTTCTGAGGATGGAAAGGTAATGAATGTATCCGGCGGAACAGCAGTGATGAAGGACAGAGAGGGATACCGGAGCATTTCCAAACGCTGGATCCAGGGATGGGGCCAGGGAATGGCGCTGGCATTCTTCGGTACGGTCCTTAATTATGAAAAATTTACAGGCGACGGAGCGCTGTAGGAGGGAGAGTGCCAAAGGGCAGGCAGAGAAAATGGAACATACAAAATATCCGCATACAAAGGGCAGCTTTACACTTCCGGGAGAGGCAGGCTGCGAGGCTTTGACACTGGAGCTGGCAGATCAATGGGGGGCAGATGTGATCCGTGATTCAGACGGAACCAGGCTTTCAGATGAAATCGTAAATGCAGGCTATGGGATCTATTCCACGATCTGCATCATCCGGGACCACAATGAATGGGCCAGAGCCCATATGGACCGTCTGCAGCAGACATTTCTCATGTCTGCTCCCAAAACTGCAAAAGCAGATACAGTAATAATCGGCCTTCTGGACGGCTATTTTAAGGAGCAGTTTCTTGTAAATGGTTCAGAGGATTCTCTGGAATTCTGGCAGGTGTTTGACCGCACGGACAATGCAGAGGTTCCCAGAGAGCAGTGGACCTTTGATGAGGCGCAGGGCACTGTGACGGTTGCAGGAATCAGGGCATATCACGATTATACGGTGAATTTCCTGGCATATCGGATCTGGGAAGAGATCAATATGTATAATCATGTTACAAATCACTGGGATAAGGAGCATCTGATGCCCGTTGATCCCCGTTACCCGGATACGCAGGAATATCTGCTGTCCTGGCTGAAAAACTGGTGCGGGGAAAATCCGGATACCACGGTGGTACGTTTTACCTCTCTTTTCTACAACTTCGTTTGGATCTGGGGAGAGGATGAATGCCATAGAAACCATTTCACAGACTGGGGCTCCTATGACTTCACCGTAAGCCCCAGGGCTTTGAAGGGGTTTGAGAAGGAATACGGCTATGGCCTGACCTCTGAGGATTTTATCAATCAGGGACGCCTTCACGCGACTCATATGGCTCCCGGCAAAAAGCAGCTGGATTATATGAAATTCACCAACCGTTTTGTGATTTCTTTTGGAAAGCAGCTGGTAGATCTGGTTCATTCCTATGGAAAAAAGGCCTATGTGTTTTATGATGACAGCTGGGTAGGACTGGAGCCTTATTTCCCAACATTTACAGAATTTGGATTTGACGGTATCATCAAATGTATCTTTTCAGGCTATGAGGTCCGCCTGTGTGCAGGTGTGGACGCTCCGGTTCATGAGGTTCGCCTTCATCCCTATCTGTTCCCTGTGGGACTTGGAGGGGCGCCTACCTTTTCCGGAAATGGAGATCCCAAAAGAGATGCTGAAAAATACTGGATTGCGGCAAGAAGAGCCATGCTCCGGGCAAAAATTGACCGGATCGGTTTGGGAGGGTACCTGCATCTGTTAGAGGATTATCCTGATTTTGTGGAATATATCAGCCGGACTGCAGATGAATTCAGAGCCATAAAGGCTCTTCATGAGGAGGGAGAGCCCCAGCTTCTGCGCCTTCATGTGGGAGTGCTGACTGCCTGGGGAAAAACACGCTCCTGGACACTTTCCGGCCATTTCCATGAGACCTGGCAGAATGATCTGATACATATCAATGAGGCATTGTCCGGCTGGCCGGTAAAGGTGGATTACATTGATTTTGAGGATATAAGGGAGCAGGAGCTTTCTGACTATGATGTAATTATCAATGCAGGCTTTGCAGGAAGCGCATGGAGCGGCGGAGAGCAGTGGAACGACAGCCGGGTACTGGAAAAACTCAGAAGCTATGCAGAGGAGGGCGGATGTATCCTGGGAGTATGCCAGCCTTCTATGATAAAAGGATATATGACGAATTTCCGTCTTGCAGATGTGCTGGGCGTAGATCAGGATACGGGCGAACGGTGCTGTCATGGGCGGATTTTTTATAAAAAGGCAGAGAAATTCTTTGGAGATGACAGTGTATTCAGCAAAAAAGAGCTTGATTCGATTGCAGGAAGCCTGAAAGGAACGGAAGGTATTTATCTTACAGATTTTAATGTACAGGTGTTGGCGGAGGATGTGGCCTACAGCCCGATTGGAGAAGAGGTACATAGCCCTAAGCTGACCTATCACCCTTATGGAAAGGGCTGCGGCATTTACCTGTCACATTTTACATACAGCGTTGAAAACAGCCGTTTTCTTCTGGAACTGCTCTTAAAGGCAGCGGGAAAGGAAGAGGCAAAAGCGCAGCTGGGAGATAACATATATTGTGAAGCAGCTTATTTCCCCTGTTCAGGAAAGGCAGTGGCAGTCAATAATTCTGATCGGCCTCAGCACTTGAAGATCACCCTGGGCGGTGCCGTAAAGGAAGTGGATCTGGAGCCCTGCGGCAGCTGCATGATAGAAATATAATCATAAAAAAGCGCAGGTAAAAGAGATGGCAGAGTACAGATTTACAGATCAATGCTTTGAAAATGCTACGGAAAAATGACCAGAAGCGCAGGAATTTAAAGGCCTATGATCAGTTTGCGTCCAATGTTCGCCGCTATGTAATGGAAACCAGGAGGCTGGGCGCTGTACCGGTGCTTGTTACCCCTATGAGCCGGATTCCGGTTCGGGACGAAAAGGGCTGGTATGATCTGCTGGAGGCTCATGCAGACAGTATCCGACGTGTGGGGCAGGAGATGAACGTTCCTGTGATTGACCTTCACAGCCTGACTTTTGAAGCATTCTGTTCCATGGGGCCGGAGACCTGCCAGAATTATTTTAATGATACCACCCATGTAAATGATTACGGCGGAGCTCTTCTGGCCGATATGATGGTAAAAGAAATACGGAGGCTGAGAATTGAGCCGCCGTGCAGTCATATGAACCATACCGTTTCTGGTGGCTGGGAACCGGATCTGTCCCTTCGTCCTCAGGGACAGGCAGAAAGCAGCAAGATTGAGGAGCGGCCTAATCTGAGCATGGATCTGCCGGAGCTTCCCTATGAGGACTGCCGCAGCCTGACCAAAAAGGATGTGGAAATGCTCAAGCAGGCGATGAAATGCGGTCTTTTAGACCCCTGCGTGCGATATCTCCATCCCTTGGAGGAAATGCCACGGGCGCAGTTTGTGTTTCTGTTCCTGAAAGCAGTGAAACCAACGCTCAGACGCCCCTGGCAGGGTGAGTATTGTGACTTAAGCCGTTATGAGTATGATGCGGAGCAGATTCAGGCGGCCTGGGATGAAAACCTTATTGATCCAGAGACTACACCGGATGATCGCTTCCGTCCGGATGATCCGCTGACACTGGGAGAACTCATAAGCTTTACTGTCAGGGCATTCCGCCCCAAACAGCAGAGAAGGATTGGAAGTCTGGAATGCATCCGGGAGGCAGAAAAACTGGGATGGATCAAAGATACCTGCCAGGATATGAACCGAGTTGTAACCAGAGCAGAGGCAATCCAAATGACGGTAAATTTGTACTGTGAAAAATTTACATAATTCTTCCTTAATTGGGCGATTTTTACAGGGGATGGGGAGAATTTTCCATATTGGGAATGCAACCCACTTAACAAGAGATTAAAGTTATGTTAATATTAAGCATATCTGGAAATGATTGTAAACGACATTGAAAATGGACAATCATTCCGGATATGCTTTTATCGTATGGTATGAAAAGCGGTTCGGGCCGCAGGAGGGAGGAATGTCAAAATGACAGACGATAAGTGTATTTTCTGCAAAATTGCAAACGGAGAGATACCGTCCGCAACAGTATATGAAGATGATATGTTTCGGGTTATTCTGGATCTGGGACCGGCGACCAGAGGCCATGCCCTGATTCTGCCCAAGAATCATTTTGCGGATGTATGCGCACTGGATGAGAAAACAGCTGCGAAAGTGCTTACTATAGGAGCAAAGGTCGGCGCAGCGATGAAAGAAGGATTAGGCTGTGCAGGTTTTAACCTGGTTCAGAATAATGGAGAGGCAGCCGGACAGACCGTGATGCATTTTCATATGCATGTGATCCCCCGCTATGAGGGGGGACCCAATATAGTCAGCTGGACACCCGGAGCTGTTTCCGGAGATGATCTTACAGAGCTGGCAGAAAAAATAAAAGGCAGTTTTCGAAAGCAGGAATGATTAAGAAGATGGATGAAAAAGCCAGAAGGCGGTTTGAGCAGATGTACCAGGAGTATGAAGGTACCGTCCGCAGACTTGCCTATGGATATAATATTCCTGTAGATTATATAGACGACATTGTTCAGGATACATTTGTTTCCTATGCCCAGTATGATTATTCTCTGGAGCAGACAGAAACGGGCAAGAGGATACTTCTTGGCCGGATTGTGAAAAGCCGTTGTGTAGATTACCGCAGAAGGCTTGAAAACAGAACCTGTGAGGATGTAGATAATGATGATTTTATAATGGAAGACTTCAGGATACAGAATAGAAAGCAGAGTATTCCGGAGTATGTAGCCAGTAAAGAGCGATGTATCGCCATACTGGATGCAATTGAGAATATGCCTGATAACTGGCAGAAGGTGGCAAATTTAAAACTGATACAGGGAAGGCCCACAGAGGAGGTATGCCAGATCCTGAATATTTCAGAAAAGGCCTGCTACTCCAGAGTGAGCCGTATCAGAAAGTATATGGAAACCCTTCTCGGAAATGAAATGTGGCCGTAGAAGCGATTATTTTCCTTCGGAACATTCATTGATCAGCGTCATGATAGTTTCCACTGCATGGTTTAATTTACTTGTTTCCATGGCGCTGATATAGGAGGAACGATTGGCATAAAGTTCAGTTACTGCTTCACAGAGACTATCATCTGTGATGACTTCCTCCTCTAAAACCTTGCTGAAGCCCTGCTTTGCAAAGGAATTTGCATTTAAGATCTGATCGCCCCGGCTGGCAGCTGCGGACAGCGGGATCAGCAGATTGGGCTTGCGGAGGGCTAAAAGCTCGCAGATGGAGTTGGCTCCGGCTCTGGAAATAACGATATCTGCCGCTGCAAAGAGGTGTTTTAACGGAGCGTCTACATACTCATACTGCACATATCCCTCGGTGCCGATGAGAGATTCATCCAGATTGCCCTTACCGCAGATATGTATGATCTGGAAAGAGGGCAGAAGACGGGGCAGTATACGGCGCACAGCGGTGTTGACAGCCACAGACCCAAGACTGCCTCCTATGATCAGCAGGACTGGTTTCTCTTCTTTTAAGTGCGCATAAGCCAGTCCGGAAGTCCGTTCTCCCTTTAAAAGCTCTGCGCGGATGGGAGAGCCGGTGAGAACTGCCTTGTCGGCGGGAAGATATTTCATGGTTTCGGGAAAATTGCAGCAAACCCTTGCGGCAGAGGGGATGCAGATTTTATTTGCCAGTCCCGGCGTCATATCAGATTCATGGATAATGGTGGGGATTTTATAGTGTTTCGCGGCCAGTACAACCGGAACGGCTACAAATCCGCCTTTTGAAAATACAACATCCGGCTTATAGCGTTTTAAGAGGCGTTTTGCCTCGGCATAGCCCTTGATCACACGGAAGGGATCTGAAAAATTTTTCAGGTCAAAATACCGGCGCAGCTTACCGGAGGAGATTCCGTCATAAGGAATGCCTGCATTTTCAATAAGTTTTCGCTCTATTCCCTGATAAGAACCGATATAACGGATCTCATACCCGGCTTCCTTAAGAGATGGGAGCAGGGCCAGGTTTGGAGTGACATGGCCGGCAGTGCCACCGCCGGTCAGAATGATTTTTTTCATAATTGACCTCCTGAATGAGTATCTGTAACAGCACGGAAAACAGAGGTGCTATAGTATTATAGTAAGCGTTAACTGCAAAAAGTCAACCCTAAAGCATCAGGGAACTTAAGGAGATTTGGCAAACAGAGGTGACCCGTGGAAAAATTTAACAGCAAAAAACCAGATCAGAATGATAATATGCAGAGAGAGCCGGGAGAAATAAGCGGTTTTTCAGATGAACAGGTTTTAAGGGAGTTTGAGGAGGCTATGAAAAGTACGATCCCCCTGCCTCCCCCACCGGAAAATGAATTTGAACAGATCTGCCAGCGGATAGAAAAGGAAAATAGAATGGAACAGATTGACGGATTTTTGTGAAATATCATTTTCAGTGCAAGAAAGGACACACCCCATGCAAAACCTAAAAGAAAAATTTCAGCGTTTTATGATTGGCCGATACGGCGCAGACCAGCTGGGAAGATTTCTGTCGATTGTAATTGTCATATTGGCAGCAGTAAGCTTCTTTATACGTTCCTACTGGTTTGGCTCATTGATCCGCAGTGTGCTGATCATCCTTTTGGCAATTCTTTATTTTCGGATTTTTTCCCGGAACATTACCAGGCGCAGTCAGGAAAATAATGCGTATATCCGCCTGCATTTTCAGGTTTCAGAGCGCTTAAAAGGCTGGCGCTTCCATCTGGAGGAGAGACGCAGATATAAGATTTTCAGCTGTCCAGGCTGTAAACAGAAGATACGTATTCCAAGAAATCATGGGAAGGTTAGCATCCGCTGTCCCAAATGCGGCCATGATTTTATAAAAAACACAGGCGCGAAAAAATAGACTGTAGTACCGGAAAAGCAAAGACTGCTTTTGCCGGTATTTTTTTGTTATTTTTCCATAAAACGCGTTAGTTTACATAGAATTTACAAAACTTATACCTTTCCTTGCTTTCTCTCAATGTAAAACTTTTGTATACTCCTCCATGTAGCGAAGAACACAACACAATGAAAATAAAGCGCAGAGCGCAACGTGGAGGAAAGAATATTATGAAAAAGAACAGCAAAATGATTCTGGCAGCAGTTGGTACAGCAGTGATGGCAGCAGGTATGCTGGCAGGCTGCGGAAGTTCTTCTAAAGAGACAACAGCGGCACAGACAACAACAGCGGCACAGACAACAACAGTGGCAGACAGCAAGGCTGCTGATACCACGGAAGCAAAGAAAGAGGAGAAAACAGAGGTTGCTGCTGATTTAAGCGGAACCATCAGCATGGTAGGTTCTACTTCTATGGAGAAGTTCGCAAATGCACTCAGTGAAACATTCATGGAAAAATATCCTAAGGTCACTGTGACGGCAGAGTTTGTAGGATCCGGTGCAGGCGTTGAGGCAGCTGCAAATGGAACAGCAGATATCGGAAACGCTTCCAGGAACTTAAAAGACGAGGAAAAAGCAAAGGGAATCGCTGAGAATATAGTAGCAATCGACGGTATTGCAGTGGTTGTTGATCCTTCTAATACGGTAGAAGATCTGACAAAGGATCAGCTGGCCGGCATTTATGACGGAACAGTAACCAACTGGAAGGATGTAGGCGGAAATGACGCTCCGATCGTAGTCGTAGGCCGTGAGTCCGGTTCCGGTACCAGAACCGCTTTTGAAGAACTGTTAGAGCTGGAAGATAAGTGCAAATATGCAAATGAGCTGGACAGCACAGGAGCTGTCATGGCAAAGGTTGCTTCTACTCCCGGAGCCGTAGGCTATGTGTCCTTAGACGTACTGGATGATACGGTAAAAGCAGTAAAGCTGGAGGGCGCAGAGCCTACAGAAGAAAACATCAAGGCTGGAACCTACTTCTTAAGCCGTCCCTTCGTAATGGCTACCAAGGGTGAGATTTCTGAGCAGAATGATCTGGTAAAGGCTCTGTTTGACTTCATTTATTCTGAGGAAGGCGCTGAACTTGTAAAGTCTGTAGGACTGATTTCTGTAGAGAAATAATCCGGGCTGGAAAGGAGACGATCTGCAATGACAACGGAAACCTGTTCCATACGTTCCCATCATGGCAGCAAGTCCGGCGTAGAAAAAGCTGCACAGGTGACTTTCACCGCCTGCGGCTTTTTCGCTGTTCTGGCTGTTGCATCCATTACACTGTATATGATTATCAGCGGCACTCCCGCCCTGTTTCAGGTGGGTCTTACAGATATCCTGTTCGGTTCTGTGTGGAAGCCGGATGCCGCAGATCCCAGCTTTGGTATCTTATATGTTATCCTGACTTCTATTGTGGGAACCTTCCTTGCGATCCTGATCGGAGTTCCTATTGGAGTGATGACCGCTGTGTTTCTGGCGGAAATCGCACCGAAAAAGATTGCATCCGTAGTGCGCCCGGCAGTAGAACTTCTGGCTGGAATTCCGTCTGTTATTTATGGACTTCTTGGTATTCTGATTTTAAATCCGCTGATGTATAAGCTGGAGCTGATCATTTTTAAGGGAACAGATCACCAGTTTACCGGAGGAGCAAACCTGATTTCAGCAGTGCTGGTGCTGGCTCTGATGATTCTTCCTACAGTGATCAACATCAGCGAGTCTGCTCTGAGAGCTGTGCCTCTGCACTTCAGAAGCGCTTCTCTGGCAATGGGCGCTACCAGGATCCAGACAATTTTCCATGTGGTGCTTCCGGCGGCCAAGTCAGGTATTATCACAGCTATTGTACTGGGAACGGGCCGCGCCATTGGAGAAGCTATGGCCATCAGTCTGGTATCCGGAAGCTCGGTGAACCTTCCGCTGCCCTTTAATTCTGTCCGTTTCCTGACAACCGCTATTGTGGCTGAAATGGGATACGCTTCCGGTCTCCACAGGCAGGTGCTTTTTACTATTGGACTTGTACTTTTTGTATTTATTATGCTGATCAATATCAGTCTTACAGGAATTCTTAAGAAGGGAGATAAGAAGAATGACAGGTGAAGCAGCCGTCAGGCTTAATAAATATTCTGAAGTCAGAGAAAGCATTTACGGAAAGCATGTCCGTTCGTCAGATATGCTGCTCACAGGTCTTATTTATGGCTGTACCGCTGTTTCTCTGCTTATTCTTGTGGGCATTCTGGGATATACATTTGTAAGAGGGATTCCTCATGTGACCTGGTCTTTCTTAAGCACTGCTTCCAGTGCGGTCAAGGGAACCTTTGGTATTCTGGGAAATATTATTAATACGATCTACATAGTGGTAATTACACTGTTGATCGCTACTCCCATTGGCGTAGGTTCTGCCGTTTATTTGAATGAATATGCAAAGCCGGGGAAGATTGTCCGGATGATCGAATTTACGACAGAAACCCTTTCGGGTATTCCCTCCATTATCTTTGGACTTTTTGGAATGGTATTTTTTGGAAATACCATTGGTCTGGGTTATTCCATTCTTACCGGTTCCCTGACGCTGACATTGATGATCCTTCCCCTGATCACGAGAACGACACAGGAGGCTTTAAAGACGGTGCCGGACAGTTACCGTCATGGCGCTCTTGGGATCGGAGCTACCAAATGGTACATGATCCGTACGATTCTTCTTCCCAGCGCTATGCCGGGTATTGTTACGGGCGTGATCCTGGCTATCGGACGTATTGTAGGAGAATCTGCGGCTCTTTTATTCACTGCAGGAAGCGGTTACTATCTGCCCAAAAATATTCTTGGCAAGATTTTTGAGTCCGGAGGAACGCTGACGATCCAGCTGTATCTGTTTATGCAGAAGGCAAAATATAATGAGGCATTTGGAGTAGCTGTGGTACTTCTGGTAATCGTTCTGGGTATTAACGGTCTTGCAAAATATTTGTCCCATCGCTTTAATGTGGAAACCCGATAAGCGCCGGAGGCAGTCAAAAGGAGAAAAACTGTGGAAAACAAAGTAAAAATCTCCGCACAGAATCTAAATCTGTACTATGGAGAAAATCATGCTTTAAAAAATATTAATCTGGATTTATATGAAAATAAGATTACAGCCTTTATCGGGCCTTCCGGCTGCGGAAAATCGACCTTTTTAAAAACATTAAACAGAATGAACGATCTGGTTCCCAATGTAAAAATCGAGGGAACGGTTCTTCTGGATGATGAAAATATTTATGATCCCCAGGTAGATACGACTCTTTTGCGCAAAAAGGTGGGAATGGTTTTTCAGCAGCCCAATCCATTTCCAATGAGTATCTATGACAATATTGCTTATGGCCCCAGGATCCACGGGATTAAAAATAAGGCCCAACTGGACGAGATAGTGGAGAGAAGTCTGCGTGGGGCGGCTCTCTGGGATGAGGTTTCAGACCGTTTAAAGAAATCTGCTCTGGGACTGTCCGGCGGCCAGCAGCAGCGTCTGTGCATTGCAAGGGCATTGGCGGTAGAGCCGGAGGTTCTTCTTATGGATGAGCCTACATCTGCCCTGGATCCCATTTCCACGTTGAAGATCGAGGATCTGATGGATGATTTAAAGAGCAGATATACAGTGGCTATTGTAACTCATAATATGCAGCAGGCGGCCCGTATTGCAGATTATACAGCCTTTTTCCTTGTAGGAGAGGTGGTAGAATATGCTTCTACAAACGAATTGTTTACCATGCCAAAGGATAAGCGTACAGAGGACTATATTACAGGACGTTTCGGCTGATAGACAGTAAAACCGCGGCGGAAAGGAAAAGATATGACAGTTCGCATAACTTATGAACATGAGTTGGAAGAGTTGAATAAGGATTTAAGAGAAATGGCGTTCATGGTGGAAAAGGCCATTGAGCAGACCTTTGTAGCTTTTGAGGATCAGAATTATACACTTGCAGAAGATGTCATCAAGGGGGACCGGACGGTTAATGATATGGAGCGGGCTATAGAATCCCGCTGCCTGTCTCTGATCCTGCGCCAACAGCCCGTAGCCTGCGACCTGCGCCAGATTTCCACCGCTTTAAAGGTGGTTACGGATCTGGAGCGTATCGGAGATCATGCTTCCGATATAGCAGAGCTGATCTTGAGGATTAAAAGCGAACACGCTTATCACATTGTAAAGCATCTTCCTCTTATGGCGGAAGAAGCCAGGAAAATGGTTCACGATGCGGTAGAGGCCTTTATTTCCCAGGATCTGGAAGAAACTGAAAAAATCATCCGTATGGATGATCGAGTAGACAGCCTGTTTAATCAGGTAAAGACAGATGTGATCAGCCTGCTGAAAACATCGCCGGATCAGGCAGATCAGGGAATCGATCTTTTGATGGTCGCCAAATATCTGGAGCGCATCGGAGACCATGCCGTAAATGTGTGCGAATGGACCGAGTTTTCAAAGACAGGCGCTTTGAAGCATGTGCGGATCATGTAACAGAAACTGTTTTAATATGAAAAATGCCAGCCCCGCAAGCGAAAACGGAGCTGGCATTTTTCATATCATTATTCGCCAAACACAGCCTTATAATCTGCCTGGAATTTTGCAATTCCCTGATCGGTAAGGGGATGCTTTGTCATCTGCTCCAGCACCTTGTAGGGAACGGTAGCGATATCTGCTCCGGCTTTGGCGCAGTCGATCACATGGATCGGATTGCGCACGCTGGCTGCAATAATCTCTGTTTCGATATTGTGCATCTGGAAAATCTCCGTGATATCGTAGATCAGGTCAATGCCCGGCATGGAGATATCATCCAGACGGCCTAAGAAAGGAGATACATAAGTCGCTCCTGCTCTGGCGGCCAGCAGTGCCTGTGCAGCAGAAAATACCAGAGTAACATTTGTTTTAACGCCTTCTGCAGAAAGCACCTTTACAGCCTTTAAGCCTTCTACGGTCATGGGGATTTTTACAACCATGTTTGGATGGATGGCAGCGATCTCGCGGCCTTCTGCGATCATGCCTTCTGCGTCTGTGGTTGTAGCTTTTACCTCGCCGCTGATAGGGCCGTCTACGATGGATGTGATCTCAGAGATTACTTCCTTGAAGTCGCGGCCTTCTTTGGCGATCAGAGACGGATTGGTTGTAACTCCGCAGATGATCCCCATATCGTTTGCCTTGCGGATGTCTTCTACATTAGCAGTATCAACGAAAAATCTCATAAACAAAATCCTCCTCAAATTGCTGTATTTCATACTGGTTTATACATTTATTATAGCGCCATACAGCACAATGTCAAGCATAATATCGCAAAAAAATGCGTTAATTTGCGCAAAAATAAAATCATGTGAATACATAAATTATTAAAAACGCAAACAAACGCAAAAAGAGCTAAGAGAGGCTTTGCCGGCCGTTTTTATATAAAATCCAGTCCCCGGTTCCGGTATCCCAAAGCCATCTCGCCTTCCACAGATCCGTCTGTAATAAGGGCTGTAAAGGCTTCAATCCCGCACACATGATATCGTGATACGGTATTCAACTTCACGGGATCCACCAGAGCGATGACCCGTCTGGAGGATCGGATCAGCTGGCTCTTAATACTTACCTCTTCAGGATAGGGAATCGTCATGCCGTATTCGGGGTGTACGGCATAAACGCCCATAAAACACAGATCCGGATGGTAGGCGGCTGCTTGAGCAGCTGCCGTTTCACCTACGGTTGTCATGGAATCCTTTAACAGATCCCCGCCCAGAACGATCACCTTTACCTGCTCCTTCATGGAACACACATGGGCGATGCTGTAGCTGTTTGTTAAAATCGTAAGTTTCATATCGGAAGGGATATTCTTAGCAAACTGCAGATTGGTGCTGCTGCCGTCAATGGCTACCAGCTGGTCGGGTTCCAGAAAGCCCAGGGCTCTTTCGGCGAGCTTCTGCTTCAGCTCTACGTCTGCCTCTTCCCGGTCGAAAAAACCGATGACCGGACGTTCCAGAGGGATTGCCCCTCCAAACACCCGTTTTAGCAGTCCTTTTTGATCTAGATCCAGCAGATCTCTGCGGACTGTATCCTCGGAAACCTTAAGGTCGGCTGCCAGCTGGCTTACCACAACCTTTCCTGATGTATGAAGCTTGTTTAAGATCAGTGCCTGTCGTTCTTCTTTCAGCATAAAATCTACTCCTGTGTGCCTGCCTTTTCGCGGAGCAGGATTTCAATGTAAGCAAGGATCAGAGGGGCTACGCCTTTTGCCTCATTTTTTACAATGGGTTCTCTCATATAGTAGTCAAAGGTGCCTTCCCGCATTTCTTTATTTCCAAGTCCTGCAACCAGGCAGATGCCGCCTAACTGAAGTTCTCCGTTTTCTTCAGAGAGATATGTTTCACAGATGCCGGTAAATGCCCTTTCTCCAAAGGTAAAATAGCTTTCATCCAGATAGCCCAGACGCACGCTCTTCATGATCGCATAGGCGAAGATGGCGGAGCCGGAGGTTTCCAGATAGTTTGGCTTAATGCGGCCTCTGTTTACAACCTGATACCACATACCGGTTTCCTTGTCCTGATAGGGCAGCATGGCATCGATCAGTTCCTTATAAATAGCGCCCAGCTTTTCCTTCTCCTGGGCCATGGATCCCGGCATTACCTCCATGGTATCGATCAGGGCCATGGCATACCAGCCCAGCGCGCGAAGCCAGAAATTGTCTGACAGGCCTGTGACGGGATCGCACCAGAAGGATTCTCTGGAATCATCATATGCATGGTAGTACAGTCCGTTGCGTGTGTCTTTCATGAGGTCATATACATGAAGAAACTGCTCAAAGGAGTCCTGGCAGTTAGCGCCGTTATTATAGGTTACTTCATACTGCATATAGAAGGGCTGGGCCATATACAGGCCATCCAGCCAGATCTGGTTTGGATAGATCATCTTGTGCCAGAAGTTGCCTGTTGTGGTTCTTGGCTGCCCTTTCAGCTGGCTGTATACCGTGTCGATGGCTTTGCGGTACTTCTCCCGTCCGGTAAGCTCATAGAGATCGAAAAGGGTTTTGCCGGCATTTACATTGTCCAGATTATATTCCTTTGGATCATAGGAAGCGATGGAGCCGTCCTCCTGCACAAAGTAGTCGATAAAGGCGTCGGCAAATTCCAGGTATTTTCCATTTCGGGTAATATGGTACAGTTCAAGAATTGCCTTGATCATGCAGCCATCGATATAGTTCCAGGTAGAAGGCGCTCCGTTTTTGATCTTTTCAATATTCCAGACAGGAGCCTGGGGGGTGCTTTTTTTCAGCAGCTGGTCAATGTAATTGTCTAAAATCCGTATCATAAATTTAGATTCTCCTTTTATCCTTATTGAATTGTATCACAAACAGCAGTGCTTTCGAAGACAGCAGAGAGGAAAAAAGGCTGTAAACGTTTGCATGCAAAAAACAGGTAATAAATGCCATTATATATTAGGGCAGTCTGAAAAAGTTTTGGCGAAAAATACCTGTATTTCTATGTGATATATGAATTCCTGCTTTAAAACCATATTATCATAAAAAAGTAAATAATAAAACTGGGCATAATGCACAAAAAATATATGTTAAAATATACACAATACATAATTGACAACTGAAAGCAATAATGCTATGATGAAAATACCTAAAGAAATGAGCACGTTTACTTAAAAGCATACAAAAATGTAAATACTTACCTAGGAAATGTGCATAATTTTTTGATTAACGTTGCAAACCTTTGCAAAATGTGTATGCGAAGGGGAAAAGAAAGGGAGAGAGTAAAATGAAGAGAAATTTCAAAAAAGCAGTATCTCTGGCTCTGGCATCTACCATGGCATTATCTCTGGCAGCCTGCGGCGGTACGTCCGCATCTACAGATACAACTGCAGCAGGTAAGGCTGAGGGCGGCGACAGCGCAGCGAGCAATGAGGAAGTTACCTTAAAGTTTTCATGGTGGGGCGGTGATGCCCGTCATGAGGCAACAGAAAAGGCAATCGCCGCTTTCATGGAAAAGTATCCAAACATCAAGGTTGAGGCTGAGTATGGCGCATGGACCGGCTGGGAAGAGAAGCAGGCTCTGGCAATCCAGGGCGGCAATGCAGCTGACGTAATGCAGATCAACTGGAACTGGATCACATCCTATAGCGGAAACGGTAAGAATTTCGTAAATCTGGACGAGTACAGCGATGTGATCGACCTGACACAGTTTGACCAGGAGGTTCTGGATCAGTGTAAGGCAGACGGAAAGCTGATGGCAGTTCCGATTTCTCTGACAGGCCGTCTGTTCTACTGGAATAAGACCACATTTGATGAGATCGGATGCGAGCTTCCTACAGACGAGGCATCCTTACTGGCAGCCGGAGAGGCATTTAAGGCATACGGCGACGATTATTATCCTCTGGCACTGGGCGAGTACGACCGTGCGATCTTCCTGGTATACTACTTAGAGAGCAAGTACGGCAAGGCCTGGGTAGAGGACGGAGCTGTTCAGTATACAAAGGAAGAGATCCAGGAAGGTATGGATTTCATCACAAAGCTGGAAGAGAATCATGTAATTCCTACTCTGGCTACACTTCAGGGCGATATGGCAGACTCTCTTGACAAGAACGCTAAGTGGATCAACGGTAAGTATGCAGGTATCCTTGAGTGGGATTCTTCTGTAAGCAAGTTCCAGCAGGCGATCGCAGAGAGTACAGATAAGCCTGGACAGGAGCTGGTAATCGGCGACTTCATCAAGTTCGGCGATCACAACGGCGGATTTACCAAGGTATCCATGGCATTTGCAGTTGCAGCAAATTCTGAGCATCCGAAGGAAGCAGCCATGCTGATCAACTTCCTGTTAAATGAGGATGAAGGCATCGAAATCTCCGGTACTGAGAGAGGTATCCCTTGCTCCAAGAAGGCAATTGAGATTCTCAATGAGAAGGGAATCGGCGATGAGATGGTTAAGGAAGCAAACTCCAAGGTGACTGCATACAGCAAGTTCCCTCTGGATCCCTACTTCGAGCATAATGACTTAAAGGCTAACCCTGACGGCGTATACTACAAGGTATTCGGTAAGCTGTCCGCAGGCAACACGACATCTGCCGAGGCTGCCGAGGAACTGCTTAAGGGCATTGATGAGTGCTACAGCAACTACTAATCCGCAAGAAATAAACGGCAGCGTCCCTTTCAGACGCTGCCTCCCTTTGAGGGGAACAGTGAATATGACAGAAAAAGAAATCAGAGAAGCAGTTAAAAACAAAGAAAATTACAGCAGTATTGTTACTTATTTTAAAACACAGAAAACTCTCAGCGAGGCAGATCTGGCCCTGCTGATCGACATGATAGAGGAGATGTCTCCGGAGATCTATGAGCATTACAGAGCGCTCCAGGACATGTTCCGTGAAGGCATAAGAAAACATCTGGAAGCTTCCAAAGAGGCTTCCGGCGAGCAGCTCGCATACGCCATAAAAAAGGGCTGCGCCCTGGGCACTCTCCTGGCAGAAAAGTATGCGGACCGCGTATAAAAGTACGAAATATTATGGAGGTAACCGTATGAAAAACAAGAAAGAATTCTGGGCGCTGAATATCGGCCTTCTGTACATCCTGCCCTGGCTGGTTGGTTTTATCCTGTTTAAGGTATATCCCTTCCTCTCATCCCTTTTTTACAGCTTCACCAACTACGACCTTTTCAATGGCATTACCAAGTACGGCATGATGAATTACGAGAAGATCTTTACGGATCCCGATATCATCCGCGCCTTTGTGGTAACGTTTAAATACGCCATTTTTGACGTGCCCTTAAAGCTGATGTTCGCTCTGTTTATTGCCTACATCTTAAACTTTAAGTTAAAGGGCGTAAACTTCTTCAGAACCGCTTACTACATCCCTTCCATTCTGGGCGGCTCCATCGCGATCGCTATCCTGTGGAGAGCTGTATTTAACACAGACGGCCTGATCAACACCGTTTTAGGCGCGTTCGGTATCCCGGAGATCAACTGGATGGCCGGAGACATGAGCGCCCTGATGGTGATCGTACTTCTCCGTGTATGGCAGTTCGGTTCCGCTATGGTTATCTTCCTGGCAGCCTTAAAGGGCGTGTCTGAGGATCTTTATGAGGCGGCTTCCATCGACGGCGCCGGCAAGTGGACACAGTTCTTTAAGATTACCGTACCCCTGATCACACCGGTTATTTTCTACAACCTGGTTACCCAGTTATGCCAGGCATTCCAGGAGTTCAACGGACCGTTCCTTGTAACCAAGGGCGGACCAAACGGAGCAACCACCCTGATCTCCATGCTGATCTACAACAACGCATTCCTCCGCCACAAGATGGGTATGGCAAGCGCCCAGGCGTGGATCCTGTTCTTGATTACTATGACTATGACCGTTGTTGCATTTGTCAGCCAGAAGAAGTGGGTTTACTATTCAGATGAGGATGGGAGGTAGAATCAGATGACAAGAGAGACAAGAAGAAAAATCAGTACTGTGATCCGCTACACCCTTCTGATCCTGGTAGGGATTATCATGGTGTATCCTCTGATCTGGATGGTGGGAGCAACCTTTAAGACCAACTCCGAGATCTTCACCAGCGCATGGTTTATCCCGAAGAATCCTGTATTCGACGGCTATGACAATGCATTTAAGAGCTACGGAGGAAAGATCGATCTGGTTAAATCTCTGATCAATACCTACAAGATCGTTATTCCGAAGGTTATCTTTACCGTTGTATCCGCAACGATCACAGCATATGGCTTTGGACGTTTCAACTTTAAAGGAAAGAACATCTTTTTTGCACTGCTGATGTCTACCCTGTTCCTTCCTCAGGTTGTATTAAACGCACCTCAGTACATCATGTTCAACAACTGGAAGTGGGTAAATACCTACCTGCCTCTGGTTATCCCGTCCTTATTTGCAGCTGATACCTACTTTGTATTCATGCTGATCCAGTTCTTACGAGGCGTACCAAAAGAGCTGGAGGAGGCGGCTAAGATTGACGGCTGTAACACCTTAAAAACACTGTGGTATGTAATCGTGCCTATGTTAAAGCCATCACTGGTATCCTGTGCGCTGTTCCAGTTCATGTGGACCAACAATGACTTCCAGGGCCCGTTGATCTATATCGCTGATATGGATAAATATACCAACTCCGTATATCTGCGTATGTCTATGGACGGCGACGTAGGCTTCCAGTGGAACCGGATTCTGGCAATGTCCCTGATTTCCATTATTCCTTCCCTGGTGGTATTTTTCTGCGCCCAGGATTCCTTTATTGACGGTATCGCAGCCGGCGGTGTAAAGGGTTAAATGTTACATGGTACATTAAAAAACGGAGGATTCTCTTTCGGGGGATTCCTCTATTTTTGTTAAAGGAGACAAAAGCTATGGAATTAAAAGTAATCTACAAGAACGCAAGATGTGCGGTAATTGAAATTGAAGACGGAGGACGCTACCATACAGCCTCTTCCTGGACTATCTACTTAAATCACAAAGAGGCGGCAAAAACAGACAAGGCGGTCACCAGCCTGTATCATCTGACTCCCGATACCCAGTACGAAGTAGAGGCGGTCAATGAGGCCGGAGAGAGGATTATGTCCTACTTTGCTACAGACTATGAGTTTGTTACCTTAAATGTCCGCGACTTTGGCGCAAAGGGAGATGGGGAGAGCGATGACACGATTTTTATCCAGGCAGCGATCATGGCCTGCCCGAAAGAGAGTCGTGTGCTGATCCCGGCAGGAACCTACCGGATCTCCTCTCTGTTCCTTAAGGATGATGTTTCCATTGAGCTGGATGAGGGAGCCGTATTGTCTGCTTTTACAGACCGCAGCCGTTTTCCTGTGTTCAAAGGGATGATCCAGAGTTATAATGAAAAGGATGAGTACAATCTGGGTACCTGGGAGGGAAATCCTCTTCCTATGTTTACAGCTATTATTACAGGTGTGAACGTAAAAAATGTAACGATTTACGGACAGGGAACGATAGATGGAAATGCAAACAGAGAGAACTGGTGGAAGGATCCCAAGATCATGAACGGCGCATTCCGCCCCAGAATGGTATTTTTAGAGCGGTGTGAACATGTAGTTCTCCAGGGTATCACGGTACAGAACAGCCCAAGCTGGAATCTCCATCCTTATTTTTCCGACAACCTTCGTTTCCTGGACATGAAGGTATTAAATCCAAAGGATTCTCCCAACACTGATGGCCTGGATCCGGAGTCCTGTAAAAATGTGGAAATTACAGGTGTGTATTTCTCTCTGGGCGATGACTGTATTGCTTTAAAATCAGGAAAAATCTATATGGGATCTACCTATAAGCGTCCCTGTGAAAATGTAACCATCCGCCAGTGCTGTATGCGCGACGGCCACGGCTCCATTACCATCGGAAGCGAGATGGCCGGAGGCGTGAAGAATCTGACCGTAAGAGACTGTATGTTCCTTCATACGGACCGGGGACTGCGGATCAAGACCAGAAGAGGACGTGGAAAGGATGCGGTAGTTCAGGGTATTTTATTTGAAAATATCACAATGGATCATGTAATGACTCCCTTTGTGATCAATTGTTTCTATTTCTGCGATCCGGATGGCCATTCTGAGTATGTCCGCAGCAAGGAAGCCGGACCGGTGGATGACCGCCTGCCGGAGATCGCTACCCTTACCTTTAGAAATATTGAGGCCAGAAATTGCCATGTGGCTGCTGCCTATATATACGGCCTGCCGGAAAAGAAGATCGGACGGGTAGAGATGGAGCATGTGCGGGTAACTTATGCAGATGAACCTATGTGCGGCCAGCCGGCCATGATGGAGGGCTGCAGTAAGACCACCTGCCGCCAGGGAATCTATGCAAATAATATCGAAGAGCTTATATTAAAGGATGTGGAGATAAGCGGCCAGGAAGGGCCTGCAGTTGTCACAGAAAATGTCGGGAATATGTAAAACGGAGGGGATAAAGTGGCAGTAACGATCAAGGATATCGCTAAAAAGGCGGGGGTTTCCTATTCAACGGTTTCCAGGGCCTTAAACGGAGTGGGGGGATATTCCGAGACAAGAGACAGGATCCGCCGTCTGGCGTCTGAAATGGGATATGTACCCAATCAGGCAGCGATCCACTTGAAAAAATCACGTTCCTATGTGATCGGACTGTATTTTTCAACGATCAGCAAAATGACTTCTCCCTATGTGCTTCACGATGTACTTACAGGGGTTTACAGTATTACGGGAAGCAAGTATAATGTAGTGGTAAAGGGTATTGATATGCATGAACCGGGTACCTTAAATCCCAGCTATTTTGACGGGATCATTGTCCTGTCCCAGAAAAATGAGGATATGGAATTTATGGATGAGGTTCTGTCAAAGAAGATTCCCATGACGGTTATCTGCCGTTCCGTGGATATCGATGCGCCCAATGTGACAACAGACGAGGCCAGGGCCATGGAACGGGCCATGGATTACCTTTTGGATAATGGCCATCGGAAGCTGGCAGTCATCGAGGGAAGGCCAGAGCTGGATTCTACCCGCCTGCGCCACAGAGGCTGGCGGATCTCCATGCGAAAGCACGGGCTGGATCCCGATCAGGTGCCTATGATTAATGGAAACTATCGTTACGGAAGCGGCTACAGCGCAGCAAAACAGCTCCTTTCCTATGAGCCTACGGCAATTCTCTGTTTTAATGATGAGATGGCCTTTGGAGCAAGGACAGCGATCGATGAGGCGGGGCTGTCTGTGCCGGGAGATGTTTCTCTGATCGGCTTTGATAACTGGGATTTGTCCGGTTATTCCGATATGCATTTGACTACGGTGGAGAGAAACATGGGCGATATCGCCAGAGAGGGCGCCAGAGTGCTTCTGCGCCGTCTGGACGATGGAATTGTGGATAACAGGAGAATTTATCTGGATAATAAGCTTATCATACGGGATACGGTACGGAACCTGAAGGAAGAATAGTCCGTGAACCGATTGCAGATCAAACAAAAGGAGAAGGCAGACATGAAAAAACTGGAAGAATATGTAAGAAGCATTCCTGATTTCCCGGAGCCGGGAATCATTTTCAGGGATGTAACCTCTATTTTACAGGATGCAGACGGACTGCAGCTGGCAGTAGACAGCCTACGCGCCATGGTGAAGGATCTGGATTATGACGTAGTCGTTGGGCCGGAGTCCAGAGGCTTTATTTTCGGTGTACCGGTGGCCTATGCAGAGCATAAGAGCTTTGTGCCTGTGCGCAAAAAGGGAAAGCTTCCCTGCGAGACCATTTCTGCAGAGTATGAACTAGAATACGGAACTGCAGAGATCGAGATCCATAAGGACGCCATCCGTCCGGGCCAGAAGGTTGTGATCGTAGACGATCTGATCGCCACCGGAGGCACTACAGAGGCGATTATAAAGCTGATCGAACAGCTGGGAGGCCAGGTGATAAAAATCTGTTTTGTAATGGAACTGGCCGGATTAAAGGGCAGAGAGAAGTTAAAGGATTATGCAGTGGACTCTGCAATCGTTTATGAGGGAAAGTAATTTTCCGTCCAGAAGCGTTCATTCTGTTGAAAAATGGGATGGACGCTTTTTTGAACACATATTTTTCACATTTTCCCCTGTGAAACTATCTTGACATTAAATTTTTAAGTCTGTATAATACCAAAAGTTAGGACGCTAACTATATGAAAGCAGTGCATACGAAGAGGTGAAATGATGCAGGATATGGAATGCAGAATGGAAACAATGCATATGGGAAGGATGATCCATATGCTCTCTCATCAGTTAAAGCGCAGGAACATCCAGGAGGAGCTGATGGATGAGGGATTGACCGGGTCTCAGCGGCATATTATGAAGTTTATCCTTCTGCGGACCCTTCATACGGATGTGTATCAGAAGGATATCGAGGAAGAGTTCCGTATCCGCAAATCAACGGTAACAGGGATCCTGAAGCTTTTGGAAAAAAATGGATTCATCAGGAGAGAAAGCGTTCCTCAGGATGCAAGGCTCAAGCGCATTGTGCCGACAGCCAGGGCAGAGGCACTGCGTCCCCAGATTTTGGAGCAGCTGGGCAGAACGGAAGCCCTTCTTATGGAGGGAATCCCGGAAGAAGAGCTTCATATCTGGCGCAGTGTGATGTGCCGGATGTTCGGCAATCTTGTAAAAGCGGAGGAGGAAGCGTCTAAAACAAATAAAAACATAAAGGAGGAAGAGGAAAAGGATGAATAAATTACTTTTAAAGTCGGTCCGGGAATACAAAAAGCAGTCTATACTGACTCCCATATTTGTATTGCTGGAGGTGCTGTTAGAAGTTATGATCCCCATGGAAATGGCAAAGATCATTGACATTGGAATCGCAGGAGGCAATCTGCCTTACATCATCCAGAGGGGCTTCATACTGGTTGTGATGGCAATGCTTGCCCTGTATTTCGGCGTAACAGCCGGAAAGACGGCGGCAATCGCGGCGGCGGGATATGCAAAAAATCTGCGCCATGATATATTTTACAGGGTTCAGGAGTTTTCGTTTAAGAATATCGACCATTTCTCTACCTCAGGTCTTGTAACCCGTATGACTACGGATATTACCAATGTTCAGATGGCTTATATGATGAGCCTGCGCCTGTTAGCCAGAGCGCCCATCATGGTAGCTTTATCATGGGTTATGACTCTGACCATCAATCCAAAGATTGCGCTTTTATTTTTAGTTGTGATCCCCGTTCTGGGCGGCGCCCTGATTTTTATTGCGAAGAAGGCCCATCCCCATTTTGTAAAGGTTTTTGACGAGTACGATATTTTAAATAATTCTGTACAGGAAAATGTAAACGCTTCCAGAGTGGTAAAATCTTTTGTACGGGAAGATTATGAAATCGGTAAGTTCCATGATATATCCAAGTACGTTTACAAGCTTTTTACAAAGGCTGAAGGGATTGTGGCATGGAATTCTCCTGTAATGCAGACGGTAATTTATATAGTGATCATCCTTCTGGTAGCAATCAGCGGCAGGAGCATTGTCTTTGGAACCATGGAGACAGGAGAGATGACAAGCGTGATCGTCTATGCTATGCAGATCATGATGTCCCTGATGATGGTTACCTTCGTCTTTGTTATGATCATGATTGCTGAGGCATCCACAGACCGTATTACCAGTGTCCTTACGGAAGTGCCTGAAATGCAGGCAAAGGAGCAGGCGGTGAAGGAGGTTGCGGACGGAAGCATCACCTTTGAGCATGTAGATTTCAGCTATGCAGGTGAAGGCGGCCCTCTTTCCTTAAAGGATGTAAATCTTTCCATCAAGCCGGGACAGACCGTAGGCATTATCGGAGGGACCGGAAGCTCCAAATCCACGCTGGTACAGCTGATTCCCAGATTATATGATGTGACAAAGGGAAGCGTAAAGGTAGGCGGAATTGATGTAAGAGAGTACGACCTGGAGGTTCTGAGAGACCAGGTTTCCATGGTGCTCCAGAAAAATGTGCTTTTCACAGGAAGCATTTATGAGAATATCCGCTGGGGCAATGAAAGGGCCTCCAATGAGGAAGTGGAGCGGGTATGCCGTCTGGCTCAGGCGGACGGGTTTGTAAAGGAGTTTCCTCACGGTTATGATACTATGATCGTTCAGGGCGGAAACAACGTATCCGGCGGCCAGAAGCAGCGCCTGTGTATTGCGAGAGCGCTGTTAAAGCGGCCTAAGATCCTGATCCTGGATGATTCTACCAGTGCGGTAGACACAAAGACGGATGCTCTCATTCGCAGGGCCTTCAGAGAGGAGATTCCCGATACTACAAAGATCATTATTGCCCAGCGGGTTTCCTCCATTGAGGACGCAGATCAGATCATTGTTCTGGAGGAAGGACAGATTGTGGGCGTGGGTACTTCCAGTGAGCTTCTGCGCACCAATGAGATCTACCGTGAAGTATATGAGTCTCAGATGAAGGGAGGCGAAGAGAATGAGCAGTAAGAAACTACAGATTTCCAAAAACACGGCTCAGACCGCAAAGCGTCTTTTAAAATATGTGACAGAAACGTATAAGCTGCGCTTTTTTCTGGTATTTATCTGTATCTTTATCAGTTCAGGAGCAAGCATTTCCGTATCTCTGTCGCTGAAATTTCTGCTGGACGACTTTATTATCCCGCTGATCGGACAGCAGACGCCGGATTTTGCCGGGCTGTACCGGGCGCTGGGAACGCTGGCCTGTATTTTCGTTGCGGGCGTACTTGCCGCCTTTACCTATACAAGACTGATGGTCTATATCGGACAGGGTGTGTTAAAACGGATCCGTGACGATATGTTTGAGCACATGCAGACCCTTCCGATCCGGTATTTTGATCAGAATACAACCGGCTCTATCATGAGTCTTTACACCAACGATACAGACACGCTGCGCCAGATGATCAGCCAGTCCATCCCCCAGGCGCTGTCTTCCTTTTTTACGATCGTAGTAACTTTTATCTCCATGCTGGTGTTAAGCCCTGCTCTTACGGTGCTGGCTGTACTGGTTATTGTTGTCATGCTTTTCGTATCCAGAAAGATCGGAGGAAACAGCGGAAAATATTTTGTGCGCCAGCAGGTGGCTGTAGCGGACATAACAGGCTTTGTGGAAGAGCGGATGAACGGCCAGAGAGTGGTTAAGGTATTTAACCATGAGCGCAAATCCGAGGAGGAGTTTGACAAATTAAATGAAGCGCTTTTTGAATGTGCTTCTCAGGCCAATACCTTTGCCAACATTATGGGGCCTGTGATCGGAAACATCGGAAATATGCAGTTTGTGCTTACGGCAGTGCTGGGAGGTTTCCTGTCTGTGCTGGGAGTCGGCGGCATTACCCTGGGTGTGATGGCTTCCTACCTGCAGTTTACAAAGAGCTTTACCCAGCCCTTTATGCAGGTGGCCCAGCAGTTTAACGCCATTATCATGGCTCTGGCAGGCGCGGAACGTATTTTTGCCCTGATTGATGAGAAGCCGGAAAAGGATGAAGGCTATGTAACTCTGGTCAATGCCAGAAAGGATGCGGACGGGGTGATTTCTGAATGTAAGGAGCGTACCGGCATGTGGGCCTGGAAGCATCCCCACGGCGACGGCAGTGTGACCTATACAGAGCTTACAGGCGACGTTCGGTTTGAGAATGTGACCTTTGGTTATGATGATGAAAAGGTGATCCTCCATGATATCAGCCTGTTTGCAAAGCCCGGTCAAAAGCTGGCATTTGTAGGCTCTACAGGAGCCGGAAAGACCACCATTACCAACCTGATCAATCGTTTTTACGATATTCAGGATGGAAAGATCCGTTATGACGGCATCAATATTACGAAGATCAGGAAGGACGATTTAAGGCGTTCTCTGGGAATCGTGCTTCAGGATACCCATTTATTTACAGGAACGATCCGGGAAAATATCCGCTACGGAAAGCTGGATGCTACAGATGAAGAGGTATATGCGGCTGCAAAGCTGGCCCATGCGGATCAGTTTATCCGTATGCTGCCTCAGGGCTATGATACCATGTTAAGCGGAGACGGCGAGGAGCTGTCCCAGGGCCAGAGACAGCTCTTATCTATCGCCAGGGCTGCGGTGGCAGATCCGCCAGTATTGATCTTAGACGAGGCAACCTCCAGTATTGATACCAGAACCGAGAGTATTGTGCAGAAAGGTATGGACAATCTGATGAAGGGGCGCACCGTATTTGTGATCGCCCACCGTCTGTCCACCATCCGCAACAGCAACGCGATCATTGTGCTGGATCATGGACGGATCATCGAGCGGGGAGACCATGAGGATCTGATCCGCTTAAAGGGAACGTATTATCAGCTCTATACGGGAAAGCTGGAATTGTCATAAAGGCCCGTTTGGCGCTGACAGCATGAAATAAACATATGGATTCAGGGATAACCGTACATGAAAAGGATGTATGGATATCCCTGAATTTTTATTTGTTTCGGTCATGGACGCCATATTTTCAAGGACGGCCTTGCTTTTTCACAGAAATAAAATTATAATGATAACTAATTATTTCTAAGAAAAAGGTGACCACACATATGGGAAAAGAGGGAACAAAAGAAAAACTGGATATTGAACTGGAAGCGCCGGCTGATTTTACCAGTCCGGAGGTACTGTATCAGGATCTGATCCGCGCCATCCGAAAGTACCATCCGTCGGATGATCTTACCATGATCGAAAAGGCATATAAAATCGCTGATGAGGCTCACAAGGAGCAGAAGCGCAAATCAGGAGAGCCCTATATTATCCATCCGCTCTGCGTGGCGATCATTCTGGCTGATCTGGAAATGGATAAGGAGACCATTGCAGCGGGCCTTCTCCATGATGTGGTTGAAGACACCATTATGACCCTTGAGCAGCTGACAAAGGAGTTTGGCTCTGAGGTAGCCTTTCTGGTGGACGGCGTTACCAAGCTGACCCAGTTAAACTGGGACAAGGATAAGGTGGAGATCCAGGCGGAGAACCTGCGGAAGATGTTTCTTGCCATGGCAAAGGATATCCGCGTCATCATTATCAAGCTGGCAGACCGTCTCCACAATATGCGGACTGGAAAATACTGGAAGCCGGAGAAGCAGAAGGAAAAGGCCAGAGAGACACTGGAGATCTATGCTCCCATTGCAGACCGTCTGGGTATTTCCAAGATTAAGATCGAGCTGGATGACCTGTCCTTAAAATTCCTCCATCCGGATGTGTATTACGATCTGGTAGAAAAGGTGGATCTGCGAAAGGACGCCAGAGAGGCCTTTGTCCAGTCCATTGTATCTGAGGTAAAAGAGCATATGGACGAGGCGGGCATCGAGGCTTCCGTAGGCGGCAGGGTGAAGCATTTCTTCAGCATATATAAAAAGATGGTCAAGCAGAACAAGACCCTGGATCAGATTTACGATCTTTTTGCCGTGCGCATCATGGTAGAAACGGTGAAGGACTGCTATGCGGCTCTTGGCGTCATCCACGAGATGTATAAGCCGATACCTGGTCGTTTTAAAGACTATATCGCCATGCCGAAGCCAAATATGTACCAGTCTCTCCATACTACGCTCATTGGCAGCACAGGACAGCCCTTTGAGATCCAGATCCGTACCTACGAAATGCACCGCACGGCGGAGTACGGTATTGCGGCTCACTGGAAATATAAGGAAAGCGGCAGCGGACAGGTAGCAGCAGGCAAGGAAGAAGAAAAGATGAGCTGGCTGCGCCAGATCCTGGAGTGGCAGAAGGATACGGATGATTCCAAAGAATTCTTAAATATGGTAAAGGGCGATCTGGATCTGTTTTCCGACAGTGTATACTGCTTTACGCCCTCGGGTGATGTAAAGACCCTTCCAAGCGGCTCTACGCCTATTGACTTTGCCTATTGCATCCACAGTGCGGTTGGCAACAAGATGGTAGGAGCAAGGGTAAACGGAAAGCTGGTTCCCATTGAGTATGTGATCCAGAACGGCGACCAGATCGAGATTGTCACCTCCCAGAACTGCAAGGGTCCCAGCCGCGACTGGCTGAAGGTGGTAAAGAGCACCCAGGCCAAAAACAAGATTAACCAGTGGTTTAAGACCCAGATGAAGGAGGACAATATCATCCGGGGCCGTGAGGCGGTAGAGCGCTACTGCAAGGCCAAGGGCATCAACTGGGCGGAGCTTGGAAAACCGGAGTTTATGGAAAAGGTTATGCACCGGTATGCCTTTAAGGACTGGGATTCCGTGCTGGCATCCATCGGCCACGGCGGCCTGAAGGAAGGCCAGGTCATCAATAAGATGATGGAGGAGCGGGAGAAGAAGCGCAAGCGTGAGATCACAGATGCAGACGTATTGGGCGGCATTGCCGATACAGACGGCCGCTCCGGAGAAGCGACGGTGCGCAAAAATAAGAGCGGCATTGTGGTGAAGGGACTTCATGACCTGGCAGTGCGTTTTTCACGCTGCTGCAATCCGGTTCCCGGCGATGAGATCGTAGGCTTTGTCACCAGAGGCCGCGGTGTGTCGATCCACCGTACAGATTGTATTAATGTGATCAATCTTCCTCAGGAAGAGAGAGCTCGTCTAATCGATGCAGAATGGCAGGTGGCGGAAACGGCGGGAAGTACGGAGCAGTACTCTACGGAAATTCAGATTTTCGCCAATAACCGCATTGGCATGTTTGCGGATATTTCCAAGGTATTTACAGAGAAGCAGATTGATATTACTTCTATGAATGTGAGAACCAGCAAGCAGGGCAAGGCAACCATTATCATGACCTTTGACATTCACGGCACGGAAGAACTGAACCGGATCACAGATAAGATCCGCCAGATTGAAGGCGTGCTGGATATCCAGAGAACCACGGGCTAAAGGAGGATGCGTATGAGCGATTTCAGAATCAAAACCTGCGTATTGGGGCCGGTAAGCACGAACTGTTACCTGGTTTACAACGACACAACCAAAGAGGCTGTGGCAGTAGACCCCGGAGACAACGGAGATTATATTTTAAATAAATGCAGTGAGCTTGGGATAAAGCTTCAGGCTGTGCTTCTGACCCATGGGCATTTTGACCATATCGGAGCGGCTCTTCAGATAGCAAGGGCCTTTACCATTCCCATCTATGCATCGGAAACCGAGGATGGTATGCTGGCGGATACGTCTTTGAATCTGACCGCTCATTTTACAGGCCATTCTCTGAGTTTTCATGCAGACAGGCTGGTACATGACGGGGATGAGCTGGAGCTTTTGGGATATAAGTGGAAAGTCATTGCAACTCCCGGCCATACCGCAGGCTCTGTGTGCTATTATCTGCCGGAAGAAGAGGTGCTTCTGTCTGGAGATACTCTGTTCCAGGATTCCTATGGACGGACAGATCTGCCGACAGGAAGCAGCAGAGCGCTGGTGGATTCTGTACTTAGGAAGCTGTTTATACTGCCGGGAGATACTATGGTCTATCCGGGCCATGGAGAGCCCACTACCATTGGTTATGAGGCGCAGAACAATCCTATTGCATGCTATAGATAGAAAATAGAAAGCAGGAACAAAATGATCGGTTTACTGATACAGGATAATGCATACGAACAGGACATCAGAGAACTTCTGATGTCTTTTTATCCGGGCGAAACATATGCCCATGAAATAAAAGACGGAGTGGATTTTTATGTGCAGACCCGTCTCATACAGAAGGAAGAGGACGGCTGCGCTGCCTCGGAGGAGGATGCGGCCGGACAGGAATGGAATGTAGGGATTGCCCTCTGGGAACAGATAAAAGAGGGAGAGGCCGCAGGCTGCAGTCCTTATTTTCCAGTGCCGGAAGGACTGGAGGACTTTCACCTTGCGTCATCCTCCAGAGGATATTCGGATCTTTCCGACCACAGCGAGACGAAAAATGTGGTAAAGCAGCTATTTTACCGTATGCTCACAGAACGCACCGGCCATGAGCTGCCCTGGGGGTCCCTCACGGGAATCCGGCCCACCAAGATTGCTTTAAGCCGTCTGGAGGAGGGCTGGAAGGAGGAAGAGATCCGCTCCTTTATGAAAAAAAACTATCTGGCGAGCGATGAAAAGATTGATTTGAGCATTGAAATTGCCGCAAGGGAGAAAATGCTTTTAGAGCCGTTGGATTATGACAGGGGATACAGCCTGTATGTGGGAATCCCATTCTGTCCCACCACCTGCCTTTATTGTTCCTTTACCTCCTATCCCATCAGCAAATGGAAGGGGCGCACCGGCCTTTATCTGGAAGCATTATTTAAGGAAATGGAATATGTGGCAGACAAGATGAAGGGACGCCCTCTGGATACCATCTACTTTGGAGGCGGAACCCCAACTGCTCTGCCGGCAGAGGACATTGACGCGATCCTGACAAAGCTGGATCAGTTGTTTGATACGGAGAATGCTTTGGAATTTACGGTGGAGGCAGGGCGGCCTGACAGTATCACAGAGGAAAAACTTCGGGTGCTGAGAGACCATGGCATCACCAGGATTTCCATAAATCCCCAGACTATGAACCAGAAGACTCTGGATCTGATCGGCCGCCGCCATACGGTGGAGATGGTAAAGGAAAAGTTCCTCATGGCAAGAGAGCTGGGCTTTGACAATATCAATATGGATCTGATCATGGGGCTTCCGGAGGAGGATTTAGACGATGTACGCCACACACTGGAAGAGATCGAGGCTCTCAGGCCCGATTCTCTTACGGTTCATTCCCTGGCCATCAAGCGGGCTGCCCGTTTAAATATGTTTAAGGAAGAGTACGGCGGCTTAAAGATAAACAATACACCTGAGATGATCGCCATGAGCGAGGCCTGCGCCCGTCGCCTTGGCATGGAACCCTATTATCTTTACCGCCAGAAAAACATGGCCGGAAATTTTGAAAACGTAGGCTATTCCCTTCCCGGCAAAGCCTGCATTTACAATATCCTCATCATGGAGGAGCTTCAGACCATCGCCGCCTGCGGCGCAGGCACCACCACAAAGGTTGTATTCCCTGCAGAAAACCGCAGGGAACGGTGCGAGAATGTGAAGGAAGTAGAGCAGTATATCAGCAGGATTGATGAGATGATCGGGCGGAAGGAGAGGATATTGGGGTAAACGGTATATTCCAGCCCTGATTTCCCGCGAATTTCCTCAAAACACTTGCAAAATAGAAAAAGTACACTACAATAGTAATCACGAAACAAAACGCAAATTATGGAGAAAATACTATGCCGTTAACGAAAAAACCAGTAACCGGAATGAAAGATATCACGCCTGCCGAGATGCAGATTCGTGAGTATGTTATGAACCAGATCCGTGAAACCTATAAGAGCTTTGGCTTTTCCCAGATCGAAACTCCCTGTGTAGAGCACATTGAGAACCTGACCAGCAAGCAGGGCGGAGACAATGAAAAACTGATTTTCAAGGTATTAAAAAGAGGCGACAAGTTAAATCTGGAAACCGCACAGGATGAAAATGATTTAACCGACAGCGGTCTGCGCTACGACCTGACACTGCCGCTGTCCCGCTATTATGCAAACAATGCATCCAGCCTTCCAAGCCCCTTTAAGGCGCTGCAGATGGGAAGCGTATGGAGGGCAGACCGTCCCCAGAAGGGCCGTTTCCGTCAGTTTACCCAGTGTGATATTGACATTCTGGGTGATGCTACCAATCTGGCAGAGATTGAGCTGATTTTAGCCACTACAACCGCTCTTGGAAAAATCTGCCCTGACAATGGTTTTACCGTCCGTATCAACGACCGTGGTATCCTTTTTGGCATGGCCCGCTACTGCGGCTTCTCTGAGGAGGCTATGGACAGTGTGCTCATCACCCTGGATAAGATGGACAAGATCGGTTTTGAGGGTGTGGAGAAGGAGCTTCTTGAAAATGGAAATGCAAAGGAAAGCGTAGACCGTTATCTGGAGCTTCTCCGTACCGTTACAAGAGATGCAGAGGGTGTAAAGGCTCTGGGCGAGACCTTAAAGGATGTAATGGATCCGGCAGTATGCCAGGGATTGGTACACATTATGGAGACCGTTAAGGATGTGGCTGAAACTGAGTTTGGACTTGTATTTGATCCCACTCTGGTTCGTGGTATGTCCTACTACACAGGCACTATTTTCGAGGTATCCATGGAGGGCTTCGGCGGTTCTGTGGCAGGCGGCGGACGCTACGATAAGATGATCGGAAAGTTCACTGGCATGGAAACGCCGGCCTGCGGCTTTTCCATCGGTTTTGAGCGCATTGTCACCATCCTCTTAGATAACGGCTTTACCGTTCCGGGAGCCGGAGAAAAGAAGGCATATCTCTTTGAAAAGGGCATCGATTCCGCAGCTCTGGCAGCAGTGATCCGTGAGGCCATGGAGGAGAGAAAGAACGGCGTTCAGGTGCTGGTAGCCCAGATGAATAAAAACAAGAAGTTCCAGAAGGAGCAGCTTGGCAAAGAGGGCTATGGAGAGTTTAAGGAGTTTTACAGAGAGAGCCTGAAGCATTAAGGGCGAAAATGCATTTGCGCATTTTGCAGCCATCTTCTGAACAGAACATTCAGGTTCCGGTTTACGACTGTAAGAAAGGCTAAGAGGCTGAAACATTTCTAAATACAAGAGCCATATCAAAAACTCGCTGCGCTCAAACAGGTTTGATATGGCTCTTAACGAAACGTTTAACCCTCTAAGGCTTTCTAACAGCCTCCAAAGTCACCTGAATGTTCATAGTTCAGGAGCTTACTGCAAAATGCGCGAATGCGATAAATCTTTACGATGATAAAGGAGAATAATCATGGCAGAATCAATGGCTGGGTTGAAGCGTACCCACAGATGTACAGAGGTAACTGCAGCGCAGATCGGTGAAAATGTCACCGTTATGGGCTGGGTTCAGAAGAGCAGAAATAAAGGCGGCATTATTTTCGTAGACTTAAGAGACCGTTCCGGTATTTTACAGCTGATTTTCGAGGAAAATGACTGCGGCGCTGAAAATTTTGCAAAGGCAGAGAAATTAAGAAGCGAGTTTGTAGTGGCAGTGGAAGGCCGCGTAGAGGCCCGTTCCGGCGCTGTAAATGAAAATCTGGCTACAGGAGCCATCGAGATCCGTGCCAATTCCCTGCGGATCCTGGCTGAGTCTGAGACACCGCCATTCCCTATTGAGGAGAAGAGCAAGACAAAGGAAGAGCTGCGTCTGGAGTACCGTTTCCTTGATTTGAGACGGCCTGATATCCAGCACAATCTGATTACCCGCAGCCGCGTGGCAACTCTCACAAGAGCATTTCTGGCAGAAGAGGGCTTCCTTGAGATTGAGACTCCTACTCTGATTAAGAGCACCCCTGAAGGCGCAAGAGATTACCTGGTTCCCAGCCGTGTGCATCCCGGTTCTTTCTATGCTCTGCCCCAGTCTCCCCAGCTGTTTAAGCAGCTGTTAATGGTATCCGGCTATGACCGCTATTTCCAGCTGGCCCGCTGCTACCGCGACGAGGATCTGCGTGCAGACCGCCAGCCGGAATTTACACAGATCGATATGGAGCTGTCCTTTGTGGATGTAGATGATGTTCTGGATGTAAATGAGCGTCTCTTACAGAAGCTCTTTAAGGAAATCTGCGGTTATGAGCTGCAGCTTCCCATCCAGCGCATGACATGGAGAGAGGCGATGGACCGCTTCGGTTCCGACAAGCCGGATCTGCGCTTTGGAATGGAATTAAAGAACGTTTCCGAGGTTGTGAAGGACTGCGAATTTGTGGTATTTAAGGGTGCTCTGGAAAATGGCGGTTCTGTCCGCGGCATCAATGCTGAGGGCCAGGGCCATATGCCTAGAAAGAAAATCGACGCTCTGGTAGAGTATGCAAAGGGCTTTGGGGCAAAGGGTCTTGCATACATTGCCATCAATGAGGACGGCACCTTTAAGTCTTCCTTTGCAAAGTTTATGAAGGAAGAGGAAATGGCTGCCCTGATCGCTGCCATGGACGGAAAAGCGGGCGATCTTCTTCTCTTTGCAGCAGATAAGGACAAGGTTGTATTCGACGTGTTGGGCAACCTGCGTCTGGAGCTGGCAAGACAGCTGGATCTGCTGAAAAAAGATGACTTTAAGTTCCTGTGGGTAACTGAGTTCCCGCTTCTTGAGTATTCTGAGGAAGAGGACCGCTATGTGGCAATGCATCATCCATTTACCATGCCGATGGAGGAGGATCTGCAGTACCTTGACTCTGATCCAGGCCGTGTCCGTGCAAAGGCATACGATATCGTATTAAACGGCGTGGAAATGGGCGGCGGTTCTGTCCGTATCCATCAGGCCGATATCCAGTCAAAGATGTTTGAGGTTCTGGGCTTTACTCCTGAGCGTGCACAGGAACAGTTCGGCTTCCTGTTAAAGGCATTCAAGTACGGTGTTCCGCCTCATGCAGGTCTGGCATACGGCCTTGACCGTATGGTTATGCTGATGGTAGGCGCAGACAGCATCCGTGATGTGATTGCCTTCCCTAAGGTGAAGGACGCATCCTGTCTGATGACGGAAGCTCCTGCTCCTGTAGATGGAAAACAGCTGGAAGAGCTGGGAATCCAGGTTGCGGAAGAAGAAAAACAGTAATATTTTAAAATTTGAGGCAGTGCCTTTTGAGAAATGAGATCTCAGGGCACTGCTTTTTTATTTTTTAAATTTAACTATTGACATTCAGAAAAAAAGAACTATACTGTTTATATAAACATATGAACATTTATTCATATATTAAGCGGCCGAAGGAGAGGAGGAAAAAAATGGCATTAAATGATGTAGAGTGCTGTGATTTTTATCAGGTTCATGAGGATGTGGTAAAGTCCGTGACTGATAAGATGCCGGATGAGGATCAGCTGTACGATTTGGCGGAGATTTTTAAGGTGTTTGGCGATTCCACACGGATTAAGATTTTGTATGTATTGTTTGAATCAGAGATGTGCGTGTGCGATATTGCCCAGCTTTTAAACATGAATCAGTCCGCTATTTCCCATCAGCTTAGGATTTTAAAGCAGAACCGTCTGGTGAAGAACCGGCGGGAAGGAAAGGCCGTATTTTATTCTCTGGCAGACAGCCATGTAAAGACCATACTCAGTCAGGGTATGGATCATATATCAGAGTAAGAATATAAAAATGGAGGAAAATAAGAACATGAAAAAGAAATTCAAATTAACTAATTTAGACTGTGCGAACTGTGCTGCAAAGATGGAAAACGCCATTAAAAAGATTGACGGGGTAAGGGATGCCAATGTGAGCTTTATGACTCAGAAGATGACGATTGAAGCGGATGACAGCCGTTTTGATGAGATTATGGAGGAAGTGCAGTCTGTATGCAGAAAAGTAGAGCCGGACTGTACAATTCAGATGTAGAGCCGTTGAGAATGATGCATCAGGAGGAATAACGGAACATGACAGTAAAGCAGAAGCGTATGTTTATACGTATCCTTGGAACCTTTGGAATCTATATTGCCCTGACAGTAACAGAGCATTTGGGACTTCTGCCGTTTGGGGAGAAAAGCCCGGTATGGCCGGCGCTGTATCTGATCCCCTATTTTCTCATTGGATGGGACATTATTTACCGGGCTCTGCGCAATATCAGAAACGGACAGGTGTTTGATGAAAACTTTCTGATGGCTCTGGCTACAGTAGGAGCATTTGCGGTACAACAGTACTCAGAAGCAGTTGCGGTGATGCTGTTTTATCAGGTAGGGGAGCTGTTTCAGAATTATGCCGTAAACCGTTCCCGCCAGTCAATCTCAGACCTGATGGATATTTGCCCGGAGTATGCTAATATTGAAGAAGACGGACAGCTAAAGCAGGTGGATCCGGATGATGTATCAGTGGGGGATATAATTGTCATAAAGGCCGGAGAGAGGATCCCTCTGGACGGAAGGGTTATTTCCGGAGACTCCATGATCGATACATCTGCTCTTACAGGAGAGTCCGTCCCGAGAAGAGTCAGAGCAGGAGATGAGATGATCAGTGGATGCGTCAATGGAAGCGGACTGCTGCGGGTAGAGGTTACGAAAGAATTTGACGATTCCACAGTAGCACGTATTCTGGAACTGGTAGAGAATGCCAGCAGCAAAAAGGCGCCGGTGGAGAACTTTATTACCCGGTTTGCAAGGTATTATACCCCGGTTGTGGTGATTGCGGCAGTAGTTCTTGCTATTCTTCCTCCGCTGTTTTTTGGACAGACATGGAGCGAAGGGATACGCAGAGCCTGTACTTTCCTGGTGATTTCCTGTCCCTGTGCACTGGTCATTTCCGTTCCCATGAGCTTCTTTTCCGGAATCGGAGCGGCTTCTAAAAAAGGTGTATTGGTAAAGGGAAGTAATTATCTGGAGGCTCTTGCAAATGTCCATACAGTGGTATTTGACAAGACGGGAACCCTTACTAAGGGAGAATTTAAGGTGACAGGCATTTATCCGTCCGGAGATGCGGCTCAGGAAACAATAGAGAAAAGGCAGGATACAGATAAAGCTGACGGCTGGTCGGCTTCCCAGTTGGCTCTGTTAGAACTGGCAGCCTTGGCAGAAAGCTCCTCTGACCATCCTGTTTCCAGGTCTATCCGTGAAGCTTGGGGGCATTCTTTTGAGCATACGCGGATCGCAGATGCGGAGGAGATTCCCGGTCATGGAATCCGTGTGAAGGCAGATGGACGCACTGTGCTGGCAGGAAATGACCGTCTGATGAAGAAGGAAAATATTGCCTATAAGCCATGTCCGGGCGTGGGAACGGTGGTTTATCTGGCAGAGGAAGGAAATTTTCTGGGTTCCATTCTTATTTCCGATGTAATAAAAGAAGGCATTCCAGAAGCAATACGCGATCTTAAAAAGGCCGGTGCTGCAAAGACAGTGATGCTTACAGGCGACCGGAGAGAAAACGGGGAAGCGGTAGCAAAGGAAATCGGCCTGGATGAGGTTCATGCAGAACTCCTCCCCGGCGACAAGGTAGATATGGTAGAAAAATTGCTGGCAGAATGCAAGGGAAAGGAAAAACTGGTCTTTGTAGGCGACGGCATCAATGACGCCCCGGTGCTCTCTCGTGCAGATGTGGGAATCGCTATGGGAAGCATGGGATCGGATGCAGCTATCGAGGCGGCTGATATTGTCCTTATGGATGATGATCCCAGAAAGATTGCAGCCGTTGTCCGTATTTCTCGTAAAACACTCCGAATTGTGATGCAGAATATCGTCTTTGCCTTGGGCGTGAAATTGATCGTTCTGGCGATGGGAGCCTTTGGCGCGGCTAATATGTGGGAAGCTGTGTTTGCGGATGTGGGAGTGTCCGTGATCGCGATTTTGAATGCCATGAGGGCTCTGAAGGGATAATTATATAGACAGATTCCTTTGTTTATGAAGCTGATTGGTAGATAAAAACGATATAATGGAATGAAAAAAGGACGCATCTGCTCAGGCAGAACGGCGTCCTTTTTAGGTGTCATATGAAAATGTCAAAAGCAGAATTTATCTCTGTAAAACGGAAGAAATCAAACCAGCACATCCTCCAGACTTCTCTTGGGAACATAATGCACCTGATTTTCATCCCTGTAGTACGTTGTGCTTCCATTATCCCCTACAGGTACAAGCCGGACTTCCTCTTTGGGTTTTCCAAGGGCCAGAACCAGGCCCACAGAATAGTTTTCCGGATTAAGCTTTAAAATGGACAGAATCTCACTGCGCCTGCAGCTTCCGATCATGCAGCCGCCATAGCCCTTTTCTGCAGCTGACAGCATGAGCGTCTGGGCGGCGATTCCCTCATCCCACTGTTTATTTTTGGCCACAGTCAGATCACAGAGAATGACGATATAGGCAGAGGGCCGTTCTCCCTTTTCCGGTCCGTCCCAGTCCTTCAGGGCGCCTGCCCACAAAAGGCAGGGGAAAATTGCCGCGCATTCCTCCGGAGTACGGATGATGCGGTATTTTAGGGGCTGACAGTTGGCTGTGCAGCCTGTAAGGCGCACCGTATCGATCATATCTGTCAGCTCTTCCTGCGGAATGGATATATCTTCATAGAACCGCCGATAGGAGCGGCAGCTTTTTACAAGGTCTTTAAGCATGAATAGATTCCTCCTTAAGCTCCTTTGGAAGCTCATTTCCCTGGGTAATATGTTTCTTAATTGCTTCAAAGCTTTCCGGACTGATTACATGCTCCATACGGCAGGCATCCTCTGCAGCTGTCTGAGGATCCACACCCAGATAGATCAGCCAGTTGGACAAAAGAATATGGCGTTCGTACATAACGTCAGCAATGGACTGTCCAGTCTCAGTAAGTGTGATGTGACCCTGTTCATCCATGCGGATATAGCCGTTTTCCCTCAGGTTTTTCATAGCTACGCTGACACTGGGCTTTGAAAAACTCAGTTCATTTGCAATATCAATGGAGCGGACATAGGGTTTATGGCGGCTCAGCATATAGATCGTTTCCAGGTAGTTTTCAGCGGATTCCTGTATTTTCAAAACAAACATTCCCCCTTACGGTTTTCTTTCCCGTCTGCCTGAAAAACGGGAACTGCTACCTCTTCAGTGTATCATAGAAGAAAAGGATTGACAAGCAAACCATGATTCATTTTGTCCACTGATGATATGCCCGGCTCTTTCACAGACAGCTGTTTAGTTTGCCTTTACCTGCTTCCACATCTCATTGTACATATCATTTACTTCCTCGCCCAGATACTGAACGCTCTCGCTGTTTTTCAGCTGGGAAAGATCCGGGAACACAGCCTTGTTATTCTGCAGCTCCTCGTCCAGTAGCTCAAAGGCGCCCTTGTTAGGGGTAGCGTAGGTAATGTATTCAAAGTTCTTTTTTGCAATGTCAGGGCGGCACAGGAAGTTAATCCATTTCTCGGCATTTTCCTTGTGCTCTGCATTGGCAGGGATGACCCAGCAGTCGATCCAGTAGGAGGTTCCCTCTTCGGGAAGCACATACTCCAGATCAAATTCAGAACCCTGTTCCTTTGCGGTATCCTGAATATAAAGGAGATCACCGGAGTAGAGCATGGCAGCAGCAGCCTCGCCGTTAATCATCTTGTCCCTTACCTGGTCGATTACATAGGCCTGAACCAGGGGCTTCTGCTCAATGAGCATATCTCTGGCCTCAGCTAGCTGATCCGGGTCTGTGGTATTCAAAGAGTGGCCCTTGATCTTTAATGCGGCCATAAATGCATAGCGCAGGGTATTGTGCATCAGGATCTCGCCCTCTAACTCAGGATTCCACAGATCTGCCCATTTGGTGGGATATGGGATGCCAAGCTCATCAAAGCGCTGCTTATTGTAGAGGATTCCTTCTGTGCCCCAGCAGTAGGGAACGGCATATTTGTTTTCCGGATCAAAATCCTTTGCCATATCCATATATTCCGGGCCGATTTCTTTGATATTGGGTACATTGTCAAAATTGATTTCAGCCAGCAGGTTATTCTGGATCATACGCTGGATGGTATAGTCGGAAGGACAGATCACATCGTACTTTACCGCTCCCGCTTCTATGATGGGATACATTTCTTCATTTGTTTCAAAAAGGTCGTATACGACTTCGATTCCTGTTTCTTCCTCAAATTCGTCAATTACGCTTTCGTCAATGTATTCGCCCCAGTTGTATACATATAATTTGTTGTCTTCGCCGGAGCCTTCCTCAGCCCCGGTTTTTTGGCCGGAACCGCAGGCAGTGAGAAGACCGGCGGCAAGGGCCAGAGAGAGCATGCCCAGTGAAACAGCTGTTTTCTTTTTCATTCTTATCCTCCATTAGTAAACGCGTAGATGGGACAGCCGCAGCAGTCCGTCAGTTTGCCTTGACCTCTTTCCAGAGCTCGTTATAAAGGGCGTCGGCTTCTTCGCCGGGGTACTGTATGATTTCACAGTTGGTGAGAGCGGAGAGATCCGGGAACAGAGCTTTATTCTGTTTCAGCTCCTCATCCAGCAGCTCATAGGCACCTTTGTTGGGAGTGGCATAGGTAATGTACTCAAAATTTTTCTTTGCGATATCGGGGCGGCACAGAAAGTCAATCCATTTTTCTGCATTTTCTTTGTGCTCTGCATTGGCGGGAATGACCCAGGAGTCAACCCAGTAGTTGGTTCCGTCCTCCGGAATTACATACTCCAGAGTAAAATCAGCTTCCTGCTCCTTAACTGCATTCTGGATATAGAGCATTTCTCCGGAGTAGATGGCTCCCACGGCTGCTTCTCCGCCGATCATCTTATCTCTTACCTGATCAATTACATAAGCCTGAACCAGAGGCTTCTGGCGGATCAGCTCATCCTTTGCCTGCTGCAGTTCATCAGGATTTTGGGTATTTAAGGAATATCCAAGGCTCTTTAAAGCTACGGTAAAGGCGTCGCGGACGCTGTTCTGCATGAGAATTTCTCCCTCCAGACGTTCATCCCACAGATCGGCCCATTTGGTGGGAGCAGGAACGCCCAGCTCCTCGATCATCTGCGTATTGTAGAGGATTCCCATGGTACCCCAGCAGTAGGGAACGGAATATTTGTTTTCCGGGTCAAAACCTTTGGAGATATCCAGATATTCCTGTCCGATTTCTTTGTAATTGGGGATATTGTCAAAGTTGATTTCAGCCAGAAGGTTGTTTTCGATCATCTTCTGGATCATATAGTCGGAGGGACATACCACATCGTAGCTTACGCCTCCGGCTTCAATTACAGGATACATTTCTTCGTTGGTTTCAAATACGTCGTAGACCACCTGAATACCGGTTTCCTTTTCAAAGTCGTTGATGACGCTTTCGTCAATATATTCGCCCCAGTTGTATACATAAAGCTTGTTGTCATCTCCCGAAGAACCATTTTTGCCGGAACCGCCGCAGCCGGTCAGAAGACCTGCGGTCATCAGGGCAGCCAGTGCTCCTGCTGTGAGGAGGATGGGTGTTCGTTTCATGGGTCGCTCTCCTTTTTAATAGTAATGAGTTGTTTCAGTTCTTTTTCTTAAAGGAACGAAAATTTACGATCAGCAGAAGGATCAGTACAGTCAGGAAAATGACTGTGGAAAGGGCATACATGGATGGCTTAATGCCCCTGCGTACCTCGCTGTAAATCAGTGTAGACAAAGTATTGATGCCTGCGCCCTTTGTAAAATGGGTGATAATAAAATCATCAAGGGACATGGTAAAGGATAAAAGGAAGCCGGACAGCACTCCGGGCAGAATATCCGGGAATACCACCTTGAAAAAGGCCTGAAGGGGAGTGGCTCCCAGATCCAGAGCCGCCTCATAGGTACTCTTATCCGTCTGCTTCAGTTTGGGCATGACGCTTAAGATCACATAAGGTATATTAAAGGTGATATGAGCGATCAGCACGGTTTTAAAGCCTAATGATACGCCAAAGGCAATAAAGGACAGCATCAGTGAAATGCCTGTAACGATATCTGCATTCAGCATGGGAATGTTTGTGATCCCCATAATAATTGTCCTGGGAACCAGCCTCATGGACTGAATGGCAATAGCTGCCGCTGTTCCGATAACAGCTGCCGCAAGGGCTGAAACAAAGGCAATAATCAGGGTGGTTGACAGGGCGCTCATAATGGAGCGGCTGTCAAACATCTGCAGATACCAGTCAAGAGTAAAACCGCCCCACCGTGCTCTGGATTTGGACTGGTTAAAGGACAATACCATCATAGTGAGGATGGGTGCGTACAAAAAGATCAGGATAAGCACCATATAGAAATCGGAAATGATCTTCCGTATCATTTTTCTGCTTTTTACCATCAGAATGCGCTCCCTTCTCCATTTTTGTCATATTTGGCAATCATAGCCATGCTGATCAGAATAAAGATCATCAGCACCAGGGAAAGACCGCTTCCCTGGTTCCAGTTGCTTCCGCGTGTGAACTCCTGCTCGATTACATTTCCGATGAGAAGGATCTTGCTGCCGCCTAAGAGGTCTGAGATAACGAATGTGGTCAGAGAAGGCACAAATACCATGGTGATTCCGCTGATGACTCCCGGAAGGCTTAAAGGAAGCCAGATCTTTATAAAGGTCTGGAAGGTATTGGCTCCCAGATCCTGAGCCGCATTGATAACGCTGTCGTCAATCTTGGCAAGTACATTATAAATCGGAAGAACCATAAAGGGCAGGAAGTTGTATACCATACCCAGTACAATAGCTGCCGGAGTATTGATAATGGAGATACCGGGCAGATGGAAAAAGGAAAGGATTCCGTTGATTACGCCGTTTTTCTCCAGAAGTGTCTGCCATGCAAGGGTTCTCAGCAGAAAATTCATCCACATGGGGAGGATAAAAATAAATACGATAAAGCTGCCGGCCTTATTTCCCCGTCCTCTTAAAATCATAGCCAGAGGATATGCAAGAAAAAGGCACAGCAGAGTGCTGATCAGGGATAAACCCAGAGACAGCACCAGAGCCTTCATATGATCCGGTTCTGCGATTGACAGGATATTTTCCAATGTAAAAGCTCCGTCACGTCCCGTCAGTCCATACCAGAGAATCATGAGCAGAGGAATAATAGTAAAACCGGTCATCCAGACCAGATAGGGGCCGGAGAGAAGGGATTTCCCCAGATCGAGATATTTCTTTTCCTTATTCATCGACTCCCAGCGCCTCCTCATCCTCAGACGCAGGCTTGTTCATGATCTGGATATCAAAGGGATCTACATGGATTCCCACCTGCTTTCCAACGGGGAACATATCAGTGGAGTGAACCAGCCACTCAAAGCCGTCCGGGGTAGTAACTTCCATCTCATAGTGAACACCCTTGAAGATCAGATGGGTCACTGTGCCGACAAGCGTGCCCTTTTCCGGTTCTACAAGGTCGATATCTTCAGGACGGATCACGACATCCACTGGCTTATTTGTGCCAAAGCCCTTATCCACACAGGCAAATCTTGCTCCGAAGATCTCAACCAGCTCGTCCTGAAGCATGATGCCGTGGACGATGTTGCTTTCGCCGATAAAGTCGGCTACAAAGGCATTTTCCGGCTCATTGTAGATCTGCTCCGGAGATCCCATCTGCTGGATATAGCCCTGGTTCATAACAACAATGGTGTCTGACATGGTAAGAGCCTCTTCCTGATCGTGGGTTACATAGATAAAAGTGATGCCAAGCTCATTTTTCAGGCGGATCAGTTCATACTGCATATCCTGGCGCAGCTTTAAATCCAGAGCGCCCAGAGGCTCGTCAAGGAGCAGCACTCTCGGTTCGTTTACAATGGCTCTTGCAATGGCAATACGCTGCTGCTGACCGCCGGAGAGAGAGGTTACATCGCGCTTTTCGTAGCCGGAGAGATTGACCAGCTTTAATGCGTAGCGGATTTTGTCATCAATATAGCTTTTGGGCTTGTTTTTTATTTTCAGGCCAAAGGCAATATTGTCTGCAATGCTCATATGAGGAAACAGGGCATATTTCTGAAAAACCGTATTTAACTGCCGCTTGTTGGGCGGAAGCTTTGTGATATCCTGACCATCAAAGAGAACCCTTCCGGTATCGGGACTGGTAAAGCCTCCCAGGATACGCAGAGTAGTGGTCTTTCCGCAGCCGCTGGGACCAAGTAAGGTGACGAAGCTGTTTTCCCTGATGGAGAGATTCAGATCATCCAGGATCAGCTCGCCGTCAAAGCTTTTTGAGATGTGCTGTAAATCAATCAATGGCTGGCTCATTTGTCTTTTCTCCTTTATAAAGTGAAGTGGGTCATAACATTGTCTTTTTTACAACGGAGGCCGTATTAAAAACTGGGAGGTGAACTTACCCAGATGAGCATGGCGCCGTTTTTGCTTGAAAGATAGTGTTTTTTATCTGCTGTGTAATAGAAGGATTCTCCCTTTTTGGCATGGTATGTCTTTTTTCCCAGATGGATGGAAACAGAACCCTTCAGAATATAGCCGAATTCTTCTCCCTCATGAGGTGTATCCGGGTAGGTAGAACCGCCGGCTTTGAGCGTTAAGAGAATGGGTTCCATGGTGTTTTTCTGAGCATTGGGAATGATCCATTTGATTTCATTGTTGTATTCAGGATCTACTTTTTCAAAGTAGTCCTGAGTGCCGAATACGATCTGTTCCTCAGGCTCTTCCGTAAAAAACTCCCCGATGGTAGTTCCCAGACACTGGAGAATATCCATCAGAGTAGCGATAGAGGGGGAGGTCAGATTGCGTTCCAGCTGAGAGATAAACCCCTTGGAAAGCTCCGAGCGGTCGGCCAGCTCCTCCTGAGTCAGTCCCTTTAAGACACGAAGCTCCTTCAGTCTGTTTCCGATATCCATACAATTCCTCCCTGCACGGCTGCAAAATATACAAAAAGTTTAGCAATACTAACCCAATATATAAATAATCAAAAAGTTTAGTAATAATAAACAAGGCGAATTTCATTATACATGAAATAAATCAGGTGTCAATACCTTTTCTGAAAGTTAGCGGTTAACAAATAATAAAAATTATGATATGATAGGTTTTAACAAAATCGGACTTATTTTCAGGAGGTAAATACAGGTATGAGCGGCAGATATATGGCATATGTGGGATCCTACTCCTATACCGGGAAAGCAAAGGGAATCACAGTATTTGACGTAGATGTGGAGAAGGGAACGTTTAAGGAGCGATGCGAGATGGAGGTAAATAATTCTTCCTATGTAATTGCCTCCAGCGATGGAAAGACATTGTATTCCATTGCCGATGAAGGAGTGGTGTCTTTCCGGATCCTGCAGAACGGCGCCCTGGCGCGTTTAAACAGCGCGCCCATCCGCGGAATGAGGGGCTGTCATCTGTGCAGCGATCTGGAGGACAAGTTTATCTTCGTATCCGGTTATCATGACGGAAAGACCACGATCCTGAGCTTGAACAAAGACGGCTCCGTAGGGGGGATCGTGGACGGTGTATATGATAAAGGATACGGAAGCGTGGCAGAGCGTAATTTCCGCCCTCACGTGACATGCACCCGCCGGATGCCGGACAATAAATACGTCCTCAGTGTGGATAACGGAGTGGATCAGGTAAAGATTTACCGCTTTAATGATAAGGAACAGAAGATGGTTCAGGTAGACGCCATCCGCTGCGACCTGGAATCTGCGCCCAGACATTTCCGGTTCAGCAGGGACGGACGCTTCCTTTATCTGATGTACGAGCTTAAAAATGTAATTGATGTATTTACTTATGAGACAGGGGACAGAGCTCCCGTAATCGAGAAGATCCAGACGATTTCTACTACCTCGACGAAAAATCCGGGCAATCTTACGGCAGCCTGCGCGATGCGTATGTCCTGGGATGAGAAGTATGTTTACTGCACCAATGCGGGAGAGAATACGGTAAGTATCTACAGCAGGGATGAGGAAACAGGACTTCTTTCCATGATCTGCTGCCTGCCGATCAGCGGCGAATATCCTAAGGACGTGGCTGTTTTCCCGGATGGGAAGCATATTGCGTCCATTAACCATGACAGCGGCAGCATTTCCTTCTTTAAGGTAGACTATGAGAAGGGACTTCTGGTCATGAGCGGAAGAAGCATTCCGGTTAATGAACCAAACTGCTGTGCGATTGTAAAGATTGGAGATTAGTCATGGCGGGTTCAATTTACGGGACGCTTTTTCGCGTCAGCACCTGGGGAGAGTCCCATGGAAAGGGCATTGGCGTGGTCATAGACGGCTGTCCGGCAGGTCTGCCCTTAGATGAAGAAGATATTCAGAGATATTTAGACCGGAGAAAGCCGGGTCAGAGCCGCTTTACCACAGCCAGACAGGAGGGCGATCAGGTGGAAATCCTTTCTGGCGTCTTTGAAGGAAAGACAACCGGAACGCCGATTGCCCTGGAGGTGCGGAATACAGACCAGAGATCCCACGATTACAGCAATATCATGGATGTATACCGCCCCGGTCATGCAGATTTCACCTTTGATCAAAAGTATGGCTTCAGGGATTACAGAGGAGGCGGCCGTTCCTCCGGACGGGAGACCATTGGCCGGGTAGCAGCCGGAGCAGTGGCCGCAAAGCTTCTGGAGCGCCTTGGGGTAAGGGTTTTTGCTTATACCAGCGCAATCGGCCCTGTAAGCATCGACCGGTCCCGGATGGAGATTTCCAAAATGTGGGAAAACCGTCTTTATATGCCTGATGACATTGCGGCAAAGGAAGCAGAGAGTTATTTAGAGGATATGATGGCTCGAAGGGATTCCTGCGGCGGTGTGGTAGAGTGTGTGATCGAGGGGCTTCCCGCAGGCGTGGGAGAGCCGGTGTTTGACAAGCTGGATGCGGCTCTGGCAAAAGCCATGATGTCCATTGGAGCAGTGAAAGGCGTTGAGATCGGAGACGGATTTGAGGCGGCAGTATCCACCGGTTCACAGAATAACGACAGCTTCTGCATTGACAGTGCGGGCCACCCGGCCAAGCGAACCAATCACTCCGGTGGCGTCCTGGGAGGGATGAGCGATTCCAGCCCGGTTGTAATACGGGCGGCCTTTAAGCCTACTCCGTCCATTGCCCAGCCTCAGTCCACGGTGGACCGGAGCGGGAAAGAACGGGAGATCGAGATCCATGGACGTCACGATCCCATTATCGTTCCAAGGGCAGTTGTGGTGGCAGAAGCCATGGCAGCGCTTACTGCGGCAGATCTGCTGCTTATGTCCATGACCTCCCGGCTTGACCGGATGGAGGAATTTTTTGAGAGAATGAGGAGAAAATGAAAATGAAAATTGCAATGGGAAACGACCATACAGCCATTGAGCTTAAAAATATTATTAAGGAGTTTGTAGAGGGAAAAGGCTACGAGGTTATTGATTTGGGTACCAATTCTACAGAAAGCTGCGATTACCCTGTATATGGTGAAAAGGTAGGACGGGCTGTGGCTTCCAAAGAAGCAGATCTGGGTATCGTGATCTGCGGCACCGGCGTAGGCATTTCACTGGCAGCTAATAAGGTAAAGGGCGTGCGCGCCTGTGTATGCAGCGAACCCTACAGCGCAAAGCTGTCCCGTATGCACAATAACAGCAACGTCCTTGCCTTTGGCGCCAGAGTAGTGGGAAGCGAGATGGCAAAGATGATCACCGAAGCATGGCTGGACGCTGAGTTTGAAGGCGGCAGGCATGAGAGACGGGTGAATATGCTGATGGAGATTGAGAATCGGTAAGGGAGGCGCACCATCCATGACAAATGAAAGAGAATTAAAGATAATCGAGAATTCTGTCCGCATCATCCGCGAAAAGACGGATTTTGAGCCCGAAATCGGCATGATTCTGGGAAGCGGACTGGGAGATTATGCGGATAAGATTGAAAATCCGGTAAAGATTTCCTACCATGATATCCCGGATTTTCCGGTATCCACAGTGGCAGGCCATGCAGGACAGTTCGTGCTGGGAACGTGCATGGGAAAGAGAGTCATTGCCATGCAGGGCAGAGTTCATTATTATGAGGGATACAGTCAGAGACTGATCACTCTTCCAATTCGGATTATGAAGCGTCTGGGCGTTAAAAAGGTTCTTCTTACCAATGCAGCCGGAGGCGTAAACCGGTCCTATGAGCCGGGAACACTGATGGTTATCAAAGACCATATCAATTATTCCGGTTCTAATCCTCTGATTGGCTCTAATTTTGAGGAGGATGGCCCCCGTTTTCCGGATATGAGCTGCGTATATGATGCAGGATTCAGAACACGTCTGAAGGAAAAAGCACAGGAAAATGGAATTCATCTGGAGGAGGGCGTATATATGATGTTCTCTGGCCCTAATTATGAGACACCGGCAGAGGTCCGCATGGCAGGGCTTCTGGGGGCGGATGCTGTAGGAATGTCTACCGTACCGGAGGCAATCGTATGCGGCCATTGCGGTATCCCGGTACTGGGGATTTCCTGCGTTACCAATCCGGGAGCAGGCATTCTGGATCAGCCACTGAATCATGCAGAGGTAGTGGAAACTGCCGCAAGGGTAAAGCAGACCTTTGAGAAGGTAGTGGATCTGGTGCTTAAAGAAGTATTCTAACGAAGCGACAGGGAGAGAAAGATGCCGGATTCGAGCGTGTTGATGAAGCCTTCATCGGGAATGTGCAATATGCATTGTGATTACTGCTTTTACTGTGATGAAATGCAGAAAAGAGAGCAGGAATCCTATGGTTTTATGTCTGAGGAAACATTAAAAAATGTGATTCGCAGGACAATGGTCCATGCCCGGAGACAGGTTAATTATGCCTATCAGGGGGGAGAGCCTGCGCTGCGGGGGCTGGACTTTTTCCGAAAAGCGGTAGAATTTCAGAACAAGTATAACCGCAGAGGAATACAGGTACATAATGCCTTCCAGACCAACGGGTATCTTCTGGATGAAGAATGGTGCCGTTTTCTGGCGGAGAATCATTTTCTGGTAGGACTTTCGGTTGACGGAACGAAGGAAACCCATGATGCCTGCCGCCATGATAAAAAGGGCAGCGGAACTTATGATGTGGTGACAAAAGCTGCAGCGCTTATGGATGCTTATGGCGTGGAGTATAATATTCTTACGGTTGTGACAGAAAAAACAGCTGCAGGGATAGATGAGATCTATAAGGCGTACAGCCGCAGAGGCTGGAACTATCAGCAGTATATTGCCTGTCTGGATCCTCTGGGCGAAGGCCATCAGAAGACAGAATATGCTATTTCGCCGGAGACCTATGGCAGATTCCTCACCCGGCTCTTTGATCTCTGGTATAAGGATTGGCAGAAAAACCGTCAGCCCTATATCCGCCAGTTTGAAAATTACATTGCCCTTTTGATGGGGTATTACCCTGAGGCCTGCGACCAGAGAGGCGAGTGCGGGATCCAGTATGTGGTAGAAGCGGACGGAAGTGTCTATCCCTGTGATTTTTATATGCTGGATGAATACCGTCTGGGGAATTTCAATGAGAATACGATGGAAGAGATGGATAAACGTCGTCAGGAGACTGGCTTTATAAAGCGCTCCCACCAGCTGGATCCCCAGTGCCGGGAATGTCCCTATTTCTTCCTCTGCCGGGGCGGATGCCAGCGCTACAGGGATCCTGTGGAGGGAAGCAATTATTATAAGAACTATTTTTGTCAGGCGTATAAGAGTTTTTTTGAGCACTGTATGGACAGGATGAAAAACGTGGCAAAGACAGGGATGAAAAGATAATAGGAAATACAGAACTGGACTGGTTTAAAATAACTAAAATGGTTATTTTAACCAGTCCATAATTCTGCTATAATACGGGAAATGATGAAAAAGCAAGGAGGAACGTATGATGCGGAACAATTCTGTAAAAAATCTGGCAGCAGCTGCCCTGTTTGCAGCGCTGAGCTGTGTTTTTACCATGGCAATCCGAATTCCTACACCAGGTACCGGAGGATATATTCATCCGGGCGATGCCGCGGTAATCCTGTCGGGGATTTTTCTGGATCCGGTGGCTGCATTTCTGGCCGCGGGAATTGGCTCCTGTATGGCTGATTTCCTGGGCGGATATTTTATTTATGTACCCATTACATTCGTGGTCAAAGGCCTTGTGGCTGTAGTCACATCTGTGGTATACTGTCATGGAGTGAGCAAAGGAAAAAGCGGGAAGCTGGCAGTGCTGTATGGTGGCATAACAGATATTTTGCTGGTGACAGGCGGATACTTTCTCTGTGAAAGCCTTCTCTATGGTCCGGCAGCCGCTTTTTTGAGTCTCCCTGCCAATGGGATCCAGGGGATCAGCGGACTGGTGATTGCGGGAGTGCTGTATCCGGGGCTGGAGAGGACGCTGGAAATCAGAGAGAAGGTACGATAGGGGACAGACAAATCAAAAGAATGATATTGGGGATTGGAGGAAAGAATATGAGTAAGGCAGCGGTTTTTGGAAGTTTTGTAGTAGATCTGATGGCAAGAAGCCCTCGTCTTCCTGTACCGGGAGAGACGGTAAAGGGTTCCGTTTTTAAAATGGGACCGGGAGGAAAGGGATTTAACCAGGGAGTTGCCGCCCATAAAGCAGGCGCCGATGTAACTATGATATCGAAAGTCGGACGGGACAGTTTTGGAGAGGTTGCTTTCAATACGATGAGAGAGCTTCAGATGGATACGTCTCATATGTTTGTAACGGATGATACAGAAACAGGATGTGCTTTGATTTTAGTAGATGAAAAGACCAGCCAGAATGAGATTATCATTGTTCCCGGAGCGTGCAGTACTATAACAGAAGAGGAAGTAAAGAACATTGAAGCGGTGCTTAAGGAAGCAGAATATGTACTGCTGCAGCTGGAGGTAAATCAAGAGGCCAATGAGCTTGTAGCTGAATTGGCATGTAAACATGGCTGTAAGGTGATTGTAAATACAGCTCCTTATGCGCCGGTTACAGATGAGTTTTTATCAAAAGCGTATATGGTAACGCCTAATGAAGTAGAGGCAGAAGAGATTACGGGAGTCCCTGTAAAAGATTTGGAGTCTGCGAAAAAGGCAGCAGCCTATTTTTATGACAGAGGTGTTAAAGAGGTTCTGATTACTCTTGGCTCAAGAGGTGTGTTTGTTTCATCCGGAGGAAGAGAGGAAATTATTCCGTGCTTTAAGGTGGAAGCAGTAGATACCACAGGAGCAGGTGACGCCTTTAACGGAGGCCTTCTGGCTGCACTTTCAGAAGGCAGGGATATATGGGAGGCAGTCCGTTTTGCAAGTGGTCTTGCTGCATTATCCGTACAGAAGATGGGGACAACACTTTCTATGCCTGTACGGGAAGAAATTGACCGCTTTTTAGAGGAACATAAAAACTCCTGAAAATAGAATCTTGACAGTTTCCCATGTCCGTGATAGCATTATTGGCAGTAAGGGAGTAGTCAGCGCAGTTGACCGGCAGTTTTCAGGCCGGGAACCGTGTAGCGAAGTCAACAGCATCGGAGCGTGTCCGTGGCTTGGTTTTAAATGACGAGACTTATCGGAAGTCTTCTTTAATGGAAGGGGCTTCTGGTAGGTCTCGTTTTTGTTTGTACCAATACAGGAAATACGCCGGATGTACCTGCCGGAAGATGTATAGCTGAGGAAGCGGGCGGGCATGATGAAGAAAGACACTTCCAGATAATAAAAGGAGGAAAAAGCAATGAAAGAGTACCTGTCCAGTATTCAGGATGTGCTAAAGGAGCAGAATACCTCAGAAGAAGGACTTTCTTCTCAGGAAGCTGCAGGCCGTCTGGAAAAATTCGGGCATAACAAGCTGAAGGAGGGGAAAAAGGATTCCCTGCTTAAGAAGTTTCTTGATGAACTGGCAGATCCCATGATCATTATTCTGATCGTGGCGGCTGTTATTTCAGGTATTACCGCTTACTATGAGGGCGAGTCCTTTGCAGATGTGATCATCATCATGGCGGTAGTTATTATCAATGCAGTTCTGGGCGTTGTTCAGGAGAGCAAGGCAGAGGCGGCGATTGCAGCCCTGCAGGAGATTGCTGCAGCTACCAGTAAGGTGCTGCGCGACGGAAAGCTTGTTACATTAAAGAGTGAGGAACTGGTACCCGGTGATGTGGTCATCCTGGAAGCGGGAGATTCCGTACCGGCAGACGGACGAATCATCGAGTGCGCCAGCATGAAGATCGAGGAAGCGGCTCTGACCGGAGAGTCTGTTCCGGTAGACAAGATCATCCAGGTGTTAAATCTGGGCGGAGAAAAGGATGTACCTTTAGGCGATCGTAAAAACATGGTATACATGGGATCAACCGTTGTATACGGTCGTGGAAAAGCTGTCATCACAGCGACAGGTATGGATACAGAAATGGGTAAGATTGCAGATGCTCTTGCTCAGGCTAAGGATGAGGAAACGCCTCTTCAGATCAAGCTGAATCAGCTGAGTAAGTTCCTGACCATGCTGGTGGTGGGAATCTGTGTGGTTATCTTTGCAGTAGGCCTGTTCCGTGCTCAGGGAAGCGCAGAAGGCATTACAGGCGATACGATCTTAAGTACATTTATGGTAGCTGTTTCTCTGGCAGTAGCTGCGATTCCTGAGGGTCTGGCAGCGGTTGTTACCATCGTGCTTTCCATCGGCGTTACAAATATGTCCCGCAGAAATGCCATTATCCGTAAGCTGACAGCAGTGGAAACTCTGGGATGTACGCAGATTATCTGTTCTGATAAGACGGGTACTCTGACACAGAACAAGATGACTGTTGTAGAGCATGTGGCAGATGATGAGAAGCTGTTGGAGACAGCCATGGCGCTCTGTTCCGACGCCTCCTTAAGCGCTGACAGCGGCGAGGCAGTGGGAGAACCTACCGAGTGTGCTCTTGTAAATGATGCTGCAAAGAATGGACTTCCAAAGGATCAGCTGGAAAAGGAATATGTCCGTGTGGCTGAGGCTCCCTTTGATTCCATGCGTAAGATGATGACAACCATTCATCAGACTGCGGACGGACGTTTCATCCAGTTTACAAAGGGCGCTCCGGATGAAGTATTAAAACGCTGTACAAAGGCCTATGTGGGCGGACAGATCGTGGAAATGACCGACGAAATCCGCAGCAGCATTTTAAAGAATAATAAGTCCATGGCAGATAAGGCGCTCCGCGTACTCTGCGGTTCCATGAGAGAATGGAAGGCACTGCCTGAGAATACAGACGCCTCCAATCTGGAGCAGGATCTGGTATATGTAGGACTTTCCGGCATGATCGACCCGGTACGTCCTGAGGTAAAGGCGGCAATCGTTGAGTGCCGTGAGGCAGGAATCCGCCCTATTATGATTACCGGTGATCACAAAGATACAGCGGTAGCCATTGCAAAGGAGCTGGGAATCATCGAGGATGCCAGCCAGGCGATTACAGGCGCTCAGTTAAATGAGATCAGCGACGAGCAGTTTAAGACAGATATTGAAAAATACTCCGTTTATGCCCGCGTACAGCCTGAGCATAAGGTACGCATTGTAAATGCATGGAAGGCAAAGGGCCGTATTACAGCTATGACCGGTGACGGCGTAAACGATGCTCCTTCTATCAAGAGTGCGGATATCGGTGTGGGAATGGGTATTACGGGTACAGACGTAACCAAAAATGTAGCAGACATGGTTCTTGCAGATGACAACTTTGCAACAATCGTATCCGCAGTAGAAGAGGGACGCCGCATTTACGCAAATATCCGTAAGGCGATTCAGTTCCTGTTAGCCTCCAATCTGGCAGAGGTGCTGGCAATCTTCTTCGCAACGCTGATCGGCTTTACGATTCTGGAGCCGGTACATCTTTTGTGGATCAACCTGATCACAGACTGTTTCCCTGCTCTGGCTCTGGGTATGGAAAAGAGCGAGGCTGACATTATGAAGCAGTCTCCAAGAGACCCGAGAGAAGGCATTTTTGCCGGCGGTATGGGATTTGACGTATTCTTCCAGGGTTTTGTTGTAACGATCCTTGTAATGGTTTCCTATATCATAGGCCATTATATTGAAAGCGGCGTCTGGGAATTTGTAAACAGCCCTGACGGAACAACAATGGCGTTCCTGACCCTGTCCATGGTTGAGATCTGCCACTCTCTGAATATGAGAAGCCGCAGAGGTTCTATCTTCACCATGAAGACCGGAAATACCTTCCTTTACGGTGCAATGATCGTATCCCTGATTCTGACAACCGCAGTAATCGAGGTTCCGTTCCTTGCAAAGGCATTTGAGTTTACTCCTATTGATTTCCACGAGTATATTATTGCTCTGGGACTGGCAGTATTGATCATTCCGATTATGGAAGTTGTAAAGTTTGTTCAGAGGAAGATGGGAGTGTAAAGACTTACAATCCCGATTATAAATATGTTTTGAAAACAGCGCTCCGGCAGAGGAAATTCTGTTGCGGGCGCTGTTTTAATTTAATGAAAAACAGCTCCGGCAGTGCATGTGCCGGAGCTGTAATAATCTCTGTTATAATGAATGGAGAGTGTGTAATGATTATGGAAGTATTAGCCAAAGTATCTCTTTAACAGACCTTCAAATGCCTTTCCGTGACGAGCCTCATCCTTAGCCATCTCATGAACAGTGTCATGGATTGCATCCAGGTTAGCAGCCTTAGCTCTCTTAGCCAGATCGAACTTGCCGGCAGTAGCGCCGTTCTCAGCAGCAACTCTCATCTCCAGGTTCTTCTTGGTGGAGCTTGTAACAACCTCGCCTAAGAGTTCAGCAAACTTAGCAGCATGCTCAGCCTCTTCCAGAGCAGCCTTCTCCCAGTACAGGCCAATCTCAGGATAGCCCTCTCTGTGAGCGACTCTGGACATAGCCAGGTACATACCAACCTCAGAGCACTCGCCCTCAAAGTTAGCTCTTAAATCAGCCATGATATCCTCAGGGGAACCCTGAGCAACGCCAACCTCATGCTCGCAAGCCCAAGCCATCTGATCAGCAGCCTGCTCCTTGAACTTGGAAGCAGGAACGCCGCACTGAGGACATTTCTCAGGAGCCTGCTCACCCTCATAAACGTAACCGCAAACTGTACAAACCCATTTCTTCATAGTCTTGATCTCCTTTATTATATAGTGTGTGGGAACCGGGGATGCCCCGGAACCCTGTTAACATTGCGAATCGATAATAGTAATGATTACTGATATCAATATAAATGATTTATGCTGTTTTGTCAACAGCTTTTTTTAAAAAATTTAAATTTCGTTTTCATAGTCTGGCGTGGATATTGATAGTATGGTAGAATTTAAGAAGGAAAACGGTTGAAAGGGGATGCAGGCAAGTGAAAACAGAAAATACTTTAGCAAGAAATCTGGATTTTGCTGCAGATAAGGCATCTTATGACGCGGCCTGTAAACGGCTTCTGGCTAATAAAGAGATTTTAGCCTGGATTATGAAAAGCTGTATTGAGGAGTATAGAGAATGCAGTGTTAAGGACATTGCAGAGTATTATATTGAAGGGGAACCGCAGATTGCCCATACAGCAGTAAATTCGGATGAACGGTCCGCGAATGGTTCCGATACGATTCGGGGAATGAGTACAGAAGATGCCAGACTGGAAGAAGGAACAATTACCTATGATATACGCTTCCTTGCAGCAGTACCCGGTACAGGAGAGCCGATCCGCTTGATTATCAATGTGGAAGCGCAGAATGATTTTTATCCGGGATATCCGATTATCAAAAGAGGAATTTATTATTGCAGCCGAATGATTTCTTCGCAGTACGGGTCAGAATTTACAGATGGACACTATGAAAAGATATGCAAGGTTTACTCGATCTGGATCTGTATGAATCCACCTAAACGGCGGAAAAATACGATTAACCGATATTCGATTACAGAAGAGTGCATGGTAGGAGAGGAAAAGGAGAAGAAGGAAAATTATGACCTGATGACGGCAGTTATAATCTGTCTGGGAGACTCAGAGAATGAACATTATTCAGGTATTATAAAGCTTTTAGATGTCCTTCTTTCTGATGAGCAGGATCCGCAGAAGAAGAAACATATTTTAGAGGAAGATTTTTCAGTTAAGATGACAAGGGATTTAGAACGGGAGGTATCGCTCATGTGTAATCTTAGTAAAGGAATTGAAGACAGGGGAATGGAAAAAGGATTGGAGCAGGGGCTGGAACAGGGCATGGAACATGGTCTTCTTTCCTCCATCCGCAATCTGATGGAGACCATGAGCTGGTCCTCCGGTCAGGCGATGGATGCCCTTAAGATTCCCAGGGAAAACCGGGAACGGTATGAACAGCTTTTAAAACAGCTATAGTCAGATAAATGTAAAATCCATACAGCCCCGGCAGATATACAATGATACTGTCGGGGCTGTGTGGATTTTATGCTTCAGACAGATGCTCCATCTGTTTCATTCGCTTTAGCTCTCTGGACACAAAGAAGACTACCAAAACAGCGGCCATCAGATCTGCCACAGGAGCCGAGTACATAACGCCCTCAATTCCTAAGAACATAGGAAGAATGAGGATTAGAGGCAGAAGGAAGATAATCTGGCGTGTGAGGGATATAAATATACCCGTACCTGCCTTTCCAATGGAGGTAAAATAGTTGGCCGTAATGGGCTGAAGGCCATTTAAAAATGTAAAGAAAAGGAAAATACGGAAATACTGCTCTGCAAAGCGGAAATATTCCTCACTTCCTGAACCGAAAATGGAGATGATCTGTCTGGGGATCAGCTGAAAGCATAAAAAGGATACAGAGGAAATACAGGTGGCGATACATACCGCTTTCAGATAGGCGGAACGTACACGGCGGTATTTTCCTGCTCCGTAGTTAAAGCTGACAATGGGCTGCAGTCCCTGGGAAAGACCGATGACCAGGGAGAAGAAGATCATGTTTACCTTGCTGATGATTCCGGCACAGGCAAGAGGAATCTCACTGCCGTAATGAGACTGTCCGCCGTAATAGCGAAGTACATTATTCATAACAATCTGTACCACCATCATTGCAATCTGGTTAAAGAAGGGTGCCATTCCCAGGGATATGATCGCTTTAATGTGGGAAGGAATGGGACGAAGGTAGTCAAATGTCAAATGGACTGTTTTAAAGCGGGTCAGATAGATGATTACCATGATACCGGATACAATCTGGCCGATAATGGTTGCCAGAGCAGCACCGGCCATTCCCATATGAAAAGTAAAGATAAACAAAGGGTCTAAGATCGTGTTGATCAGTGCGCCTGTAAGTGTGCAGACCATGGAGAAACGGGGACTTCCGTCTGCCCGGATCAGGTTAGAGCCTCCAGTAGTAAGGATCAGGAATGGAAAACCAAGGGAAGTAATGCCTGTGTATACAAGAGAGTAATCTAAAACTTCTGCTGTGGCTCCAAAGGCTATCATGAGAGGCTTTAAAAATAAGCGTACTCCCAGGCAGAGGATCAATCCTGTAAAAAACAGCATAAAAACAGCATTTCCCGCATAACGGGCAGCATCTTCCCGTTCGCCATGGCCCATGGAAAGATTAAAGTTAGCTGCGCCGCCGATGCCAAACATCAGGGAAAGGGCGGTACAGGTGATGGTTAGAGGAAATGCAACATTGGTAGCAGCATTTCCAAGCATTCCCACACTGCGGCCGATAAAAAACTGATCTACGATATTATACAGGGCACTGACCAGCATGGCTATGATGCTGGGAATGGCAAAGCGGGCTAAAAGCTGGTTAATAGGCAGAGTGCCCAGGGGATTTGCAGGGACATTGGAAGCTGATCCCGTCTGTCCCTGTGATGGAAATTGATTCATTTTAGATACCTCTCTTTTGTATCAGCCAATGCCTCCGAAGATAATTCCCAGTATAAATACTGCGATGGTAAGTCCGCAGAAGACATAGGCGGTCATAAAGCGGAACCAGGAACCAAGGGGTTTTGGGCGGCCCTTTTCCGCTTCTTTTTTTGCAAAATCGCTGCCATATACCCAGAAAAACATGATTCCTGCCAGGCCGGCGCCCAATGGACAGATATAGATAGAAACGAAGTCCATCCAGCCGGATACGATTCCCTGGATGCAAAGGCCTACTGCGAGAGCCAGCGACGCAGCAATAGTGACAGATACACGGCGGCTCAGTTTAAAATGCTGTTCCAAAGTGGCAATAGGAGCTTCAAACAGGTTGATAATGGATGAAATACCGGCAAAAAATACGGCTGTAAAGAAAACGATTACCAGGATGCGGCTTCCGGGCATGGATTTAAACAGGTTGGGCAGATAAATGAAGATAAGTCCGGGACCGCCTTCATTTAATTGAGAACCGGTGGTAGCCATGGCGGGAATGATAACAAGGGCTGCAAGAAGAGCGGCCATGGTGTCAAAGAAGGCCACTTTGCGGGCTGCACTGGTAACATCCTCGCTGTCTTTTAAATAAGAGCCGTAGATCAGAGTGCCGTTTCCTGCCAGAGACAGGGAGAAAAATGCCTGTCCAAGGGCAAAAACCCAGGTCATGGGATCTGCCAGTCCTTCCGGTTCAATACGAAAGATGTAACGATATCCTTCTGCCGCCCCCGGCTGGAAAGCCATATATACAGCAAGCCCTAAAAACAGGAAAAAGAACAGGGGCATAATAACCTTATTGATTTTTTCAATCCCTCCTGAAATACCACAGACCATGATGATAAAGGTTATTACGATGCCTACAGTCTGCCAGAAGTTATTGCCAAAGGGAGCTGCCATCTGCCCAAAGGCTTGTCCGAAGCCTTCAATATCTGCTTGGGCCAGCACCGAGCCGGTAAGGGAACCTGCGGCGTATTTGAGGATCCAGCCAACGATGACAGAATAACCAATCGCCAGAGCCAGAGATCCGATCACGGGAAGATAGCCGATCGCCTGTCCGATCTTGGGATTTTTCCCGCGGCTTGCTATGGCCTGGCCAAAGGCTCCGATGGGGCCGGAACGGGTGGCCCGCCCGAATGCCATTTCACCGATGACGCCGGAAAGACCAATGATGATTACAAAAAGAAAATAGGGCAGCAAGAAGGTGCCGCCTCCGTACTTTGAGACCCTGGTGGGGAACATCCAGATATTGCCCATGCCTACTGCAGAGCCGATGCAGGCCAGGACGAACCCCCAGTTGGACTTCCAGGAATCCCTATGGGTTGTACTTGAGTGACTCACAAAAAACCTCCTGTAGCGCCATAAAGGAGTGATGAGGCGCTGAAAAATGATATGTTCAGTGAAAACGCATATATCACGATCCACCAATTCTATTGTAACCCCAAACAGAACGTTTGTCTATCAGGTGATGGAAGGCGAAGAGGAGGGAAATAACAGTATACAGCATGGATGCTGGAAAATGAAGAAAGAGGGAAAAGACGAATCCTTTCCCTCTCAGATATCAGGTTTATCGAATTTTAATTAGCCAAAGTATCTCTTTAACAGACCCTCAAATGCTCTGCCGTGTCTAGCCTCATCCTTAGCCATCTCATGAACAGTGTCATGGATTGCATCCAGGTTAGCAGCCTTAGCTCTCTTAGCCAGATCGAACTTGCCGGCAGTAGCGCCGTTCTCAGCAGCAACTCTCATCTCCAGGTTCTTCTTGGTGGAGCTTGTAACAACCTCGCCTAAGAGTTCAGCAAACTTAGCAGCATGCTCAGCCTCTTCCAGAGCAGCCTTCTCCCAGTACAGGCCAATCTCAGGATAGCCCTCTCTGTGAGCGACTCTGGACATAGCCAGGTACATACCAACCTCAGAGCACTCGCCCTCAAAGTTAGCTCTTAAATCAGCCATGATATCCTCAGGGGAACCCTGAGCAACGCCAACCTCATGCTCGCAAGCCCAAGCCATCTGATCAGCAGCCTGCTCCTTGAACTTGGAAGCAGGAACGCCGCACTGAGGACATTTCTCAGGAGCCTGCTCACCCTCATAAACGTAACCGCAAACTGTACAAACCCATTTCTTCATAGTCTTGATCTCCTTTATTATATAGTGTGTGGGAACCGGGGATGCCCCGGAACCCTGTTAACATTGCGAATCGATAATAGTAATGATTACTGATATCAATATAAATGATTTATGCTGTTTTGTCAATAGTTTTTTGATCTTTTTTTGGATTTTCCATATCCATACAGGACTGGCACTGGCCAAAAAACAGAATGGAATGAGAATCAATATGTCCCGGCGCATGGCTCTGGACTGCTGCATTTAATTCATCCATTTCCTGAATATCCATATCATAGACATGGCCGCATTCTCTGCATACAAAATGGTAGTGGGGCGATACATCGCCGTCATAGTGGTCTGCTCCGCTTCCGCAGCTTAATTTACGGATCTCGCCCGTCTCCACCAGCAGATTTAAGTTCCGATAAACGGTTCCCAGGCTGATATTGGGAAATTCCTCCCGAATGCTGGCGTATAGGGCGTCTGCCGTTGGATGATCGCACCGGTTCATCAAGCTGGCTTTGATGGCTTCCCTCTGACGGCTATACTTTAAAACTTTCATAGGCGTCTCCTTCTAATATAATAATGATAATAATTACTGTTTATATTATAAGGAGTTCTGCTTTTGATGTCAAGGCAAAACAGATAAAAACATCAGCTTCAGTCATTCTTGTAAGGAATCCTCTCCAACGCAATCCTGATAAACTCATGGGTTGCCCTGGACATATAGTGTCCCTTGTGGTAGCCCAGCCCCAGAGTGCCGTGGGCCCGGGAGTAGTTTAATGGATAGAGATTCAGCCCCGTCTGATGGGTCAGGGGATTTTTGTTGGTATTTGCGGCATGATCCGGGGACATGAACATCCGGGGATAAAAGGTGATCCCCATTCCCTTGACGCTGAGTGCAAGTGCCGTTTCTATGTTTTCCGTCTCCAGAACGATATGGGGAGTTACCTGAGCATCTTCAAAAATTTCATCTGCAATGGTGCGCACCCGATTTCCCTTATTTAAAAGTACAAAGGGGCAGTTTTCAAGGAGACGTACATCGGCGCCCTGCTCCATCTTTTTGCGAAGCTCATCCCACCCATCGGGATGGGCTTTTTTCAGGACTTCATCCGGAACCACCAGAAGGATCTCCTCCTGGCAGATGGGTACGGTGTCTACATTTTCTGCCGTAAAGGGAAGCAGATCGATCATCAGGTCGATGGTTCCATGGAGGAGGTCATTTGCCAGTTCGCTTGAATTGCCTTCGATCAGATGAAGTTCGATGCCCGGAAATTCAGACTGGTAGGTAGGAAGGATTTCCGGCAGGATAAAACGGCCTCTTGTGTGCGAAACGCCGATGGAAAGCTGGCCGGTGGAGAAATCCTTGATATCAGCGATTTCCCGGTAGGTTTCATCCTTTAAATCCAAAAGTTCTCTGGCCCGAACCTTTAGGGCCTGCCCCGCATAGGTCAAAGTCAGCGGGGAGGTGCGGTTAAAAAGGACAACGTCAAATTCCTTTTCCATATTGGAAATGTGATTGCTTAAGGACTGCTGGGAAATATAGAGCCGTTTGGCGGCCCGCGTAAAATTCAGCTCTTCGGCAGCTGCCAGAAAGTATTCCAGATTTAAAAAGTTGATCATGTTCGGTTGTTTCCTCCCTGAGGATGAGATAATGCGTTATAAAAAAGCTCCGGTTCTTCCTTTAAAAGCCGGTCCAGAGACGGGATAAAGGCTGCGGCTTTTGAGAGAGAGGTATTTACTACCAGTTCCTCGGGAAAATGGAGATCAGCTAAAAGCCTGTGGGCCATTTCGTGGTTTCCCACATCATTTTCACAGTGTGCGTCGCTGTCTATAATGATAGAGGTCCCATAGCGCATACAGGCAGTCAGCAGCTGTTCATAATTTTCTCTGGCACCTTTTCTGGAAGAGTTGGGAGCAAGAGAGTGGCTGTTGAGTTCCAGGAGTTTATGATGCTTTGCAGCCGCAGCAGCTACTGCGGTCCAGTCGGCAGGCAGGCGGGAATCATCGGGATGGCCGATGATGTGGATCAGAGGGTTCTCCATGACGCCCAGATAGGCATTTGTATAGTCGGATACAGTGTCGTGATTGTCGATACAGGGGGTGTGGAGGCTGGCAATCGCGTAATCTATTTTTTGCAGGTAATGATCCTCTAAGTCTACTCGTCCTGTATGATCAAGAATGTTCAGCTCGGTTCCCATTAAAACCGGGATTCCACGGATCACTCTGGGGATCACGTCAAAATTACTGAAATAGAATTTGTGGCAGCTTCCGGGCATAGCGGGAGCGTGTTCGGAACAGCCGTAAAGGGCCAGTCCTTTTTCGGCAGCGGACTGGGCCATTTCATAAAGCGTGTTGTAGGCATGGCCGCTGGCGATGGTATGTGTATGAAGATCTAAAAGATCGATCATGAAAATATCCTCCTTATGAAATAAATGCAAGTGTTCTTCCTAAAATATAGCACAGGAAACTTTCCGGTACAAAGGAAAAAACAGCAAAAATAAAAAACAGGAATAATTTTTCTGAAAAAGTATAGAAATATCAGGTGGTTTGCTGATATAATGTAAAAAGCTGAATATCCAGACAGTCTGAAAGGATCAAAACAGACTGAGACAGGGAATGAAAAGCGGAAGGTGAGGAGAAGAACATGAGCGAAGACATGAATAAGGAATTGGAGACAGAGGTTAAGGCAGAGGAGCCTGTTGAAACCATGGAGGATTATGCGGCTGAACTGGAGGCTTCCTATGCGGCTCTGGATCAGAGAAGAGATATGCCGGAAGACGACAGCGCTGAAGGACAGAAGTGGGCTGAGTTTGCTCAGATGATGGAGGATAAGACCGTTCTCAAGGTAAAGATTTCCGAGGCTGTAAAGGGCGGGGTTGTTGCCTTTGTAGATGAGGTAAGAGCATTTATCCCGGCGTCTCAGCTGTCAGCGGATTATGTAGAAAAGCTGGAGGACTGGCAGGGCAAGCATGTGGAGGCTGTGATCATTACAGTAGATCCGGAAAAGAAGAGACTGGTTCTGTCTGGCCGTCAGGTGGAACGCCAGAAGAGGGAAGAGGCCCGCAAAGAGCGTCTGGCTCAGTTTAAGCCGGGTGATGTAGTAGAGGGCACCGTAGACAGCTTAAAGGATTACGGCGCTTTTGTGAAGCTGGCAGAGGGCGTAGACGGACTTGTGCATATTTCCCAGATCAGTACCCAGCGCATCAAGCATCCGGGAGCTGTTCTCAAGGAAGGACAGACCGTAAAGGTAAAGATCCTTTCCATTGCAGACGGAAAGATCAGCCTGAGCATGAAGGTTCTGGCCGAGCAGGAGACTGCGCGTGAAGAGCATGAAACCTTCAACTATAAAGAGACCGCTTCAGCCACCACAGGCCTGGGGGATCTGTTAAAGGGACTGAAGCTGTAGGAGAGGAAGGGATAGGAATGATCAATATCCCCAAAACGAACGAACAGATCGACCAGTGGCGTTCTGTGATGTTTCTCTATGATTCAGCCTTAAAAAAGATGAATACAAAGATTGAAATCCTAAATAATGAGTTCATAAACAGGTATGATTACAATCCGATTGAGCATATTAAATCAAGGCTGAAGACAGCGGACAGTATTGTAAATAAACTGAAAAAGGACGGGCGTGAGGTAAGCATTGAAAATATGCAGGAGTATCTGAGCGATATTGCGGGTATCCGCATTATCTGCTCCTTTACATCTGATATTTATCAGATCGCTCAGATTATTGCGGGGCAGAGGGATGTTACAGTTCTTCATGTAAAGGACTATATCAAATATCCAAAGCCCAACGGATATAAGAGCTACCATATGGTGGTAACTGTGCCGGTTTACCTTTCAGACGGAGCCGTGGAAACAAAAGTGGAGATCCAGATCCGCTCCGTTGCCATGGATTTCTGGGCCAGTTTAGAGCACAAAATTGCTTACAAATTTGAAGGAAACGCTCCGGAGAACCTTCTGATGGAATTAAAAGACTGTGCGGATATGGTAGATATGCTGGATAAAAAGATGTTTTCGTTAAATGAGGCCATCATAGCCTTTGCGAAAAACCAGCAGGAAGAATAGCCCGGAGCTCCGGGAGAAAAATAAAACCTGCGCCAGCCGGCGGCCTTATGGAACCGGCTGGCTCTTTCTTTTTCCGGTGCTTTGCAAAACGCGGGAGAAGTGCAGGAGAGGATGAGAATGTATCACACACAGGAGGACGAGAGAAAATGAGAGCAGTTGTTCAGAGAGTGACCCAGGCAAGTGTTACAGTAGACGGAGAACTTTTGGGAAGAATTGGAAAAGGCCTTCTGATTCTTCTGGGCGTGGCTGATGGGGATACCAGAGAGCTGACGGAAAAGATGGCAGACAAAATCTGCCGCCTGCGTATTTTTGAGGATGAGAATGGAAAAACCAATTTAAGTCTGGCGGATGTGGGAGGAGAGCTTCTTGTAATCAGCCAGTTTACCCTTTATGCAGACTGCCGCAAGGGCAACCGCCCCAGCTTTGTAAAGGCAGGAGCACCTCAGATGGCGGAAAAGCTCTACGAGCATTTTCTGGCCCGGTGCCGGGAACAGGCGGACGTGGTGGAAAAAGGGCAGTTTGGCGCTGATATGAAGGTGGAGCTTTTAAATGACGGTCCCTTTACGCTGATGCTGGACAGTGAGGAGCTGTTTAAATAAACCGGAGGAGAAAGACAGTGGAGCTTGTATTATATTATGGGACGAATGATCCCGGAATGAAAAAGCATGAAATGATGATGAAGAGCGTTCTGGTGCGTATGGGTGTGAAAATCCGCAATGTAAAACCGGAACAGGTCATGGAAACCATAGGCTGTCTGGCCGGCATGCCGGGCTTTCAGGAGCAGGAGAACGCGAGCGCTCCTCTTCCTGTGATCCCGGAACAGATGCTGGTGATGAAGGATTTTACCAGCAGCCGGATCGACACCCTGTTATACCAGTTAAGAAAAGCCGGGGTGCCTAAGATCGCTTTAAAAGCCATTGTGACGGAGCACAACTGCGGATGGAGCTTTTATAAGCTGTATGAGGAACTTAGGGAAGAGCACCGGCTGATGACAGAGCAGGCCCAGGCGCCGCAGATGGAGGCCGGAGCGTCTGATGGAGAAGGTTCTTTATGATTGATCCCGTAAGAGAGAGACAGCTTCAGGAACTGGATACGGTTAGAATCTGTACCCGGATCTTGTATCAGGCCAGAAGCGAGCTGTATGTAAATATGCACTTTCTGGATGTGTCCTTAAGCAGCTTGGGGTTTGAGGCAGCTTGGGGCCGGAATGGTATATCCACAGATGGGGCGGTGATCTTTTATGATCCGGAATTTCTTTTAAACCTCTATAAAAAGGGCCGTGTATGCGTCAACCGTGCCTATCTGCATATGGTGTTTCACTGCTTGTTCTGCCATATGTATACAAGAAAGGGGCGAAAGAAGGAGCTGTGGGATCTGGCCTGCGATATTGCGATGGAAGCGGTGATCGACGGCCTGTACCAGAAATGCGTCCATGTGCCTCAAAGCCCTCTTCGCCGCGAAACCTACCTGCGCCTGAAACGGCAGATGGAGGAGCCGGAGGAGAAAAACAAAATTCAGACAGAAAGGCTGGATGGCAGAGATGGTATTCCCAAACAGGGAAGAACCGGCAGCAAGGTTCTTACGGCAGAGCGCATTTACCGGGCCTTAAGCCGGATGGAGCTTTCTGAACGGAGACTGGGACAGCTTCAGGCAGAATTTAAGGTGGACGACCATGATCTCTGGGAACAGGATGAAAATTCCCGTCAGGCCATTACACGCCAGAACCAGTGGAATGATAAACGGGAAAAAATGCAGACTCAGATGGAAACCATGGGTTCTCGGGATGAGTCACAGGAAAATGAAAGTCTTCAGGATATGCTTCAGGCAGAAAACAGGGAGCGGTACGATTACCGTCAGTTTCTCCGGCGTTTTTCTGTGCTTAAAGAGGAAATTGAGGTGGATCCGGACTCTTTTGATCCGGTTTTTTATTCCTATGGAATGTCCCTTTATGGAAATATGCCTTTGATCGAGCCTCTGGAAACAAAAGAGGTATTTCGGATTGAGGATTTTGTGATTGTTATTGACACCAGTATGTCCTGTTCCGGGGAACTGGTTCAGAGGTTTTTAGAGGAGACATATGATGTGCTTTCTGAGTCAGATACTTATTTCAGAAAGATACGGATTCATATTTTGCAGTGTGACGATAAGGTGCAGTCGGATGTGCTGATTGAATGTGCAGAGGATCTAAAGGCTTATATGGAGCATTTTCAGATTACTGGCTTTGGAGGAACAGATTTCCGCCCGGCCTTTGAATATGTAAATGAGCTTCGGGCCAAAAGAGAGGTAGACAGGCTTCGGGGACTGATCTACTTTACGGATGGAAAAGGAATCTATCCGGTTCAGGCTCCGGTTTATGATGCTGCCTTTGTATTTATTGAACATTTATATTCCGATGAATCAGTGCCTGCCTGGGCGATGAAGGTGGTTCTGGAGGAGGAGCAGCTTATGGAGATTTCGGGGGGAGATTCGAAGAGAAAGAAGGACAGAGAGTGAATATTAAACGAGCCAAGGAAGAGATAAAGGATACCGCAGCAGCCTATCTTTTAAAGGATGACTGCGGAGAATATGTGATCCCCTCCATCCGCCAGCGGCCGGTGCTTTTGATCGGCCCGCCGGGAGTGGGAAAGACCCAGATCATGGAGCAGATTGCCAGAGAATGTGGTTTGGGTCTGGTTGCCTATACCATTACCCACCATACAAGGCAGAGCGCTGTGGGTCTTCCGTTTATTGAACATAAGGTTTACGGAGGAAAGGAATATGCAGTGACGGAGTACACAATGAGCGAAATTGTGGCTTCGGTGTATGACAGGATCTGCGATACAGGGCTTAAGGAAGGGATCCTTTTTATCGACGAGATCAACTGCGTATCGGAGACATTGGCTCCTGCCATGTTGCAGTTTCTTCAGTGCAAAACCTTCGGAACCCATAAGATACCGGAGGGATGGATCATCGTGGCAGCGGGAAACCCGCCGGAGTACAATAAATCTGTCCGGGAATTTGACGTGGTAACACTGGATCGAATCAAAAAAATTACCGTAGAGCCGGATCTGAAGGTATGGAAGGAATATGCCTATGGGCAGAATCTCCATCCGGCCGTTTTATCCTATCTGGATATCCGCCCTCAGTATTTCTGCCAGGTAGAGACCACCGTGGATGGAAAGCGGTTTGTTACGCCAAGAGGCTGGGAAGATCTGTCCCAGCTCATTACAGTCTATGAACATCTGGATAAAAGGGCAGACCGGGAAGTGGTAGGGCAGTATCTCCAGCATCCGGCGGTTGCAAAGGATTTTGCCAATTACCTGGAACTGTATTATAAATATCAGAATGAGTATCAGGTAGAGGAAATCTTAAAAGGAGTGATCCGGGAAGAGGTATGTACAAGGCTGGAGCGGGCGCCTTTTGATGAGCGCCTCAGCGTTGTGGATCTGCTCCTTGCAAAGCTGACGGACGGTTTCCGGGAGCTTTATGAAAATAAGGCGGAAATGGAACTTTTGATGGCCCGTTTAAAGGAATTTAAACGGGAGTTGGATTGTTCTCAGGATGTAGTCCCAGCTGTGCGTCTGGCCAGTGTGGCGGAAGAGACAGAGCTTACCAGAATCCACAGAAAGGACAGCGGGCTGTCAGACCGGAGAGAGGACAGGCGGTACCGCAGAGTGGCTGCCCGGTTAGAAAGCTGGGTTCAGGAGATGAAGGGAGCTTCTTTAAATGAGGCAGAAGCGGCCTGGCAGTGGACCAGAGAGCAGTTTATGGAGTGCAGCGACAGCTATGAGAATCAGAAGGAGGCCTGCGCGAAAGCATTGGAACACGCATTTGACTTTATGGAAACGGTCTTTGGAAATGGTCAGGAGATGGTTATTTTTATTACCTCATTAAATACAGGTTCTTGCAGCATAGAGTTTTTAAAGGAATATGAGTGCGAACGGTATTACCATTATAATAAAGAACTGTTGTTTGATGAACAGGAGGCAGACGTGAGACGGCTTTTGGAGAAAAAATAAAAAAGGAGGTATTCTATATGAAGGTATTGATCGTAGGAGGCGTGGCAGGAGGAGCAGGCACAGCAGCCAGACTTCGCAGAAATGATGAAAACGCACAGATTATCATGTTTGAACGGGGGCAGTATATTTCCTATGCAAACTGTGGCCTTCCTTACTATGTTGGAGGAGTGATCACAGATAAGGGGGCTTTGCAGCTGCAGACACCGGAGCGTTTTCATCAGAGATTTAATGTGGACGTGAGGACAGAGAGTGAGGTTACAGCGGTAGATACAGTAGGTAAGACGGTAACAGTACGTCATGGGGAGGAAACCTATAAGGAAAGCTATGACCGTCTGGTGCTGTCTCCCGGTGCAGCTCCCATCCGTCCTGCAATTCCCGGAATCGAGGAAAATAAGGTATTTACCCTGAGAAATATTCCCGATACCTATCGTATCTACGACCACATAAAGGAAACTGCGCCCAGAAGCTGTGCGGTGATCGGAGCAGGCTTTATCGGTCTGGAAATGGCAGAAAATCTTGCAGAACGAGGTGTGCATGTAACAGTTGTAGAGGGTGCTTCTCATGTGATGCCCCCCATTGATATGGATATGGCTCATCAGGTGCATAATTATATCCGCGCGCAGGGAATTGACCTCTATCTGGGCCAGACCTGTACTGCTATGGACAAGGATGGAGTAATCTTAAAGGACGGAAGGAAAATCCCGGCTGATATGGTTATCTTAAGTATAGGAGTACGTCCTGATACCGGATTTTTAAAGGACAGCGGAATTGAATTGGGAGCCAGAGGGGAAATCCTGGTAAATTCCTACATGGAAACCAGTGCGCCTGATGTCTATGCTCTGGGTGATGCAGCCAGTGTACGTCATATCGTAAGCGAAAAACAGGTCCTGATTCCTCTGGCTTCCCCGGCCAATAAGCAGGGGCGTATTGTTGGAGATAATCTCTGTGGAAGAAAAACGGCTTATAGGGGCAGTCAGGGTACCTCCATCATGAAATTTTTCGGTCTTACGGTGGCTGTGACAGGTGAAAAGGAAGAAAACCTGCAGGCTCAGGGACGTGCTTTCTGTAAGGTAATCACCACTTCTGCTTCTCAGGCTGGATATTATCCCGGCGGTGAGATGATGACAGTAAAGACCTTGTTTGAGCCGGATACAGGCCGTATTCTGGGTGCACAGATTGTAGGCGGAAAGGGTGTAGACAAACGCATTGATGATATGGCAAATGCAGTTCGCTTTGGCCTTACAGGCTTTGATCTGCAGGAGATGGAGTTAGCGTATGCTCCGCCATTCTCATCAGCAAAGGATCCGGTAAATATGGCTGGATATGTAATTGGAAACGTAATAGAGAGCCTTATGAAACCGTTCTATGTGGAAGATCTGGATCAGATCCCGGAAGATGCAGTGCGCCTGGATGTGCGTACCCCGGAAGAGTGCCAGAGAGGTATGATACCAGGGTTTATCAATATTCCTCTGGATTCCTTAAGAGAACGCATGGGTGAGCTTGATCGGGAAAAGGATATATATATCACCTGCCAGATCGGCTTAAGAGGTTATCTGGCCCAGAGAATTCTGGATCAGGCTGGGTTTAAGACCTGGAATTTAAGCGGCGGTTACCGGCTTTATGAAATGGTAAAGAAGGATGAGGCAGCTATGGCGGCAGTAGCCGGCATGTGTACGGAGTGCGGAAAGGAACTGTAATAAAGTATTGACGCGGAATGTGTGTTGCGGTAGGCTTGTAATGAGACACATTCCGCGTTTTTATGTGAAATAATCCGAAAGGAGAAGGCAGAATATGAAGATTACCTATATCCACCACAGCAGTTTTCTGGTGGAAATGGAGCAGATTGCGTTGCTCTTTGATTATTTTGAGGGAGAGATCCCTGAAATCCGACAAGATCAGCTGCTGATTGTGTTTGCCAGCCATCGTCATGGAGATCATTTCTCGCCTGGAATTTTTGATCTGGCAGAGAATCATCCCAAAATCTGGTTTGTCCTTTCGGACGATATCTGGAGAAAAAGAGTTCCGGAGGAATTTTTGTGTCGGACCAGTTTTTTGGGGCCGGGAGAGGAATTTTCTTTTCAGAAGGAGACAGGAGAAAAGGTGCCTGTAACGGTCAAAGCATTTAAATCTACAGATGAGGGAGTAGCCTTTCTGATTGAAGCAGAGGGAAAGGTTCTTTATCACGCAGGAGATCTGAATAACTGGGTCTGGGAGGGTGAACCGGAGGAATATAACTTCCGAATGAGCGAAGCATTTCACAGTGAACTTCTGAAAATAGCTGGAAATCATATTGATGTGGCTTTTATGCTGCTGGATCCCCGGCAAGGAAAGGACTTTTATCTGGGAATGGATGATTTTATGCATATGGTGGGAGCTGATATTGTGTTTCCCATGCATTTCTGGGGAGATTTTGGCGTGACAGAGCGTTTTAAGACTCTGCCCTGTGCAGCTGACTATGCAGAAAAGATTATGGAAATTCGTTGTCAGGGGGAAAGCTTTCAGTTATAGTATAAATTGCGGAAAAGAAAGGAAGAAACAGTTATATGATACTTATCAAGGGAAGCCGGGTACTGGATCCGGCGGGAAAGACAGACAGCAGAGCAGATCTTGTGATTGAGGATGGAATCATCAGAGAAATCTGCCCTCCGGATACGCTGGGAGGAAGAACAGAAGCGGAATATGAACAGATAATCGATGGAACGGGCCTGGTGACGGCTCCGGGTCTGGTGGATGTTCATGTCCATTTCAGAGATCCGGGCCTGACCTATAAAGAGGATATTCATACAGGAGCGGCTGCAGCTGCCAAAGGAGGCTTTACTACTGTAGTATGTATGGCAAATACAAAGCCGTTAGTTGATAATGAGGAAACGCTGCGCTATGTTCTTGAAGAGGGGAAAAAGACAGGAATCCATGTACTCAGCTGTGCCGCTGTGTCAAAGGGATTTAAGGGCGAAGAACTGACCGATATGGAGGGCCTGCTGGCTGCAGGAGCCGCCGGCTTTACAGATGACGGAATCCCCTTAATGGACGGCCCCTTTGTGCTTAAGGCTATGGAGGAGGCCGCCAGACTGGATACAGTGATCAGCTTCCATGAGGAAGATAAATCATTTATCCGTGAAAACGGCATCAACCATGGTGCTGTATCCGATCAGCTGGGGATTTATGGTTCCCCTTCTCTGGCAGAGGATTCCCTGGTAGCAAGAGACTGTATGATCGCTCTGGAAACAGGAGCCAGAATAGACGTCCAGCATATCAGCTCCGGCTACTCCGTAGAGCTGGTGCGCCTGGCAAAGAAGCTGGGGGCAGATGTGTGGGCTGAGGTAACGCCTCATCACTTTACGCTTACCGAGGAAGCAGTGCTGGAACACGGAACTCTTGCGAAGATGAATCCTCCTCTGCGTACGGAATTGGACCGCCAGATGCTGATTGCCGGCTTAAAGGACGGAACCATTGACCTGATCGCTACAGACCATGCGCCTCACAGTAAGGAGGAGAAGGATAAGCCCCTTACAGAAGCTCCCAGCGGCATTATCGGACTGGAAACAGCCCTTTCTCTGGGAATTGAACAACTGGTGAAGCCTGGCCATTTGAGCCTGCTGGAGCTGATGGAAAAGATGAGCTTAAACCCGGCCAGATTATACAAACTGGACTGTGGCCGGATCTGCGAGGGCGCACCTGCGGATCTTGTTATTTTTGATGAAAATGAAACATGGACGGCAGATCAGTTTGCATCTAAGGCATCCAACACTCCATTTCTGGGCCGGACTATGACAGGAAAGGTGAAGTATACCATCTGTGAGGGAAAGGTAGTGTATCAGGATTAGGGGGAATATTGGTATATGAGAGAAAACGGGCTCTTAGAGTCCGTTTTTACTTAAATATTAATATTTTAAAGGAAGGTTCATGTACGGTGTATTACTGAAGAACTTGTTTTAGAATATTTGGAAGTAATCACAAATAAAGGGGGGTAAAGAGAATATATGAAATGTATGATAGGGAAATTAAGAGAATTTATTGTTTCGACAAAAATGAATATACATAAGCGTATGAGTTTTCAAATAAAAATTTTGTGGCTGTTTCTTATGATTATGATACTGTCGGGAGCTATTTTTGCTACTTTTTATGGGATTTCTAAAACGATGTTTAGAAAAAGTTTGGTATCGTATTCAGAAGTGTATGTAGATAGTATCAGTAGCGCTATTACAAATATGGTAGAGGAAATTGACCGGCTTAGTATGACATTTTTGCTCCAGAATGATATGCTTTATAAACTAGGACAGGAAATACCGGAGGACTCACCGGAATATATGGAATATTATCAAAATGTACGTCAGTCCCTGGAACAGGTGTTAAATGTAAGAATTGATATTGAAGGTATATTGATTTCAAATGTTTCAGGAGATGTTATTTCAGGTGGCCCTAATGCTGCTTATAGGGACGGTATGAATATTTCAGGAGAGAAGTGGTATCAGGACTTTATGGAATCAGAACAGATGTTTATGGTACTTCCTCTTCACAAAACAAATGCTACAGAAGTATTTTCTGTTTTAAGAAAACTTAGAAGCTACGAACAGATGAAAGTAAATGGCATAGTGCGTATTGACATGAAAAAGAGACTTTTGGATGAAATATGCAGCAAAACTAAAATGGAACAGGATACAGTAATGCTGTTTGATAAAAATAAAAAACTTTTTTATACATTTGGAAATTATCCAGAAGAAAATGTAATTAAAACTCTGGAAGAAATGATTTATCCAGATAAAGGCAGTTTTCAGATACATACTCAGGGATTAAATGTAAGTTGGATGTATTCGCCATACCTGGATATATATATATCATATTTGGTACCCCAGGATGTGCTTATGAAGGATTTGAATTTTTTGGGAAGGATTGCAGTTTTTCTTGTCTTTTTAGGCGGAGTATTGGGGATTGGTTTAGCAGTTGGATCTGCAAGGGTAATGAGTCAGGGAGTTTCAAGGATATTGAAGGGAATGCGTCAGGCAGAAGAGGGTAATCTGGATGTTGAGGTACAGGCAGAAGGTAATGACGAGATTGATATGATTGCTGAAGGCTTAAATCATATGGTGAAACAGATGAAAATTTTACTGGAGGAAAAAGCGCAGATTGAAATAAAGAAGAGAGAAGCTGATATGATGATGCTTCAGAGACAAATTCGTCCTCATTTTCTTTACAATACGCTGGATGGAATACGAATGAAGGCTCTTTTAAATCAGGATATGGATACGGCGGAAATGATTGAAAAGCTGAGTCTGCTGCTCCGGAGAACAACGGATATAAAAACAGATTATGTTACGCTTCAGGAAGAGATGGAATATACCGGTTATTATATAGAACTGCAGAATATTCGTTTTCGCTATAAATTTCAGCTTTTACAGAATATTCCGAAAACAATAAAAAATATGATAATTCCAAAATTTTCACTGCAGCCACTGATTGAAAATGCGGTTCATCATGGGCTGGAGAAACGAAGACAAAACAGACAGATATGGGTAGAAGCAAGGGAAGAAAATAATATGATTTTTATTCTGGTAAAGGATAATGGTCAGGGAATTACGAAAGAAAGGCTAAAGGAGATAAGAGAAACTCTCAATCAGTCAGATATGCAGGAAACGGAGCATATTGGATTGAACAATATAAATATCCGATTGAAATTGCTTTATGGGAAGGAATATGGGCTTTCTATTGATAGTGAAGAAGAAAGAGGAACGATTCTTACGCTTCGATTGCCGGTATGGACAGAAACGATGGAGGAAAAGAATGTATAAGGTTGTATTGGTGGATGATGAAGAATTAATTATAGAGGGAATGAAACGGCTGATAAATTGGAAGGGACTGGGGTGTGAGATTGCTGGAGTAGCTTATGACGGAGATGAAGCACTTGATATTATGAATGAAGCGGAACCTGATATTTTAATTACAGATATACGTATGCCGGCAATGAATGGCCTGACTATGATTGATTACGTAAAAGAGCGTTTTCCTAACCTGATTATTATGATAATGAGTGGTTACAGCGACTTTGAATATGCACATCAGGCTTTAGAAAAAGGTGCTGCCTGTTATATGTTAAAGCCGGTTTCTGAAAAAGAACTGTCAGAACGGATCCGGCATGTAGTAGAGCGTCTGAGAGAACGTGATCATCAGAAGGAGGAAGAAGAAGCGATTACAGTACGGCTTTACAGACTAAAGAGGGAGGCGCGTATAAGTTTTTTGGGCGGACTTTTAAATGAAATTTCATCAGAGGATTACATTTTAGAAATGTGGAGAGGAATGGAACTTTGTCCGTATGCAAATCGGGTGAGAATGGCAGTTTTAGATACAGACTTTCCGTTAGATGATCCGGAAGCATCGGTGATAAAATTTGCAGTGGATAACATTGTAGAGGAGATTTGTAGGGAACAAGGATATTGTGAAAGCGTTTCGTCAGGAGATGAAAGGACAGCTATTTTTATTATGGAGTCTTTGGAATATTCGGAAAAGAGAATGGCTGGATTTTTGAAACAAATCATAGAAACTGTTCAAAAATTCGGCAAAATTTCAGTATCAATAGGCGTTAGCGAAAGCGCTGCTTTTCCATCTCAAATTCAGGAAGCGTATCAGGAAGCACTAAATGCTTTGAAAAAGCGTTTTTATGAATCAAAGCCGTCTGAATTATATGAGGGTCGAGTAGAAACGGGAAAGCCCCTTGCGGTTCAGGAATTAAGAGAGACAGAGGATCTTCTTCTGGATGCAGTGAAAAAAGGGGAAAAGAAGAATGCATCGGTTATTGTTGGAAGAATGTTTCATAGTATGCTTCGGTCAAATGTATTGCCTCAGGAATATATTTATAATCAATTGAAGAGAATTTTGATAGGGTATCAGGATATTCTTTTTAAAGCGCAGCATACAGAATACATTGGGGAAGATATGGGGGAATTTTGGTCAGACTATATGTATCGGTTCAAGCTGGGAAATGAGCTAAAAGATTGGATGGCTGGGGTGACAGAACGGATTGTAGAATGCCTGAACAGGGGATCGAATAAAGAAACAGGATTAATTGAACGAATTAAGTATTATATAAGCCAAAATTATAGAACTATTACAAGGCAAAGTGTGGCAGATTATTTTTTCTTAAACCCATCATATTTGAGTCAGCTTTTTAAAGCAGAGACAGGAGAAGTTTTTACTGATTATGTAAATAAAATACGAATGGAAGAGGCAAAACGCATGTTGCTCCAAACGGATTACAAAATACAGTATATTGCCGATATGGTGGGTTATGCATCTAGTCAGCATTTTAACAGAACATTTAAAAAATATATAGGAATGCAGCCGGCAGAATATAAGAAGAATGCACAGAAATAAAAGGGTAAAATACATGATTATCACAAAATCTAATAATAAGTGAATGAAATATAACAAAATGTTCACAAAAAAATATGTAAAAATAATATAATGCATCTATCAATTTGATAAGGAGATGTGTTATGAGAAAGTTAAAGCGATTAGCAGCCTGTGTTTTGGCCGGAACAATGGCATTTTCAATTGTAGGATGCGGAGGTTCTGGAACAGAACAGACCCAGAATTCAGAAGGTGAGCAGTCTAATGGGGGAGACAGTAAAGCTTCCAACGAAAAGACAGAATTGCGTATATGGACAAAGGCAAGTGGCCCCGATGAGGGAATTTTAAAACTGATTGAAGCATTTAATGAGTCACAGGATGAAATTCATGCCAGCTATGAATATTATGGTGAGAACTATTCAAGCGTTGTACAAATGGCAATTTCTGGAGATTCTTTCCCTGATATTCTGGAATGCAGTGGTGGAATTACTGTGCAGACTCTGGCGAAGCAGGGAAAACTTGTTCCTGTCGATGAGTGTGTAACAGATGTGGTTAAAGAGAATTATAATCCAAGTGCATTTACACCACAAGAATTTTATCTTGACGGAAAACTTTATTCAGTTCCTATGCGTGTAAGCGCATATCGTCTTCTTTACAACAAGGATTTATTTGAAAAGGCGGGATTAAATCCTGAGAATCCACCTAAAACTCTGGAAGAAATGCGTGAATATGCAAAGAAAATTACAGATGCTGGAAAGGGTGAGTTTTATGGATTTGGTCTTCCTTTGGGTGTAACACAGATTTGGGAGAGAGTAATTGATCCGATTCTTTACGCTACCAGCGATGTTCAGCGTTATGGTTGGAATGTTGCTTCTAAGGCATATGATTTTGAATCTAATAAGCCCTATTTTGAATATTATGTTGATTTAATGAAAGATGGTTCCTTGTTCCCTGGATACCTGACTCTGGGGATTGATACTTTGAGAGCAAATTTTGCAGCGGGAACAATAGGAATGTATATTGATGGAACCTGGATGCCAGGAAGCTATGCAACACAGATGGATACAAAGTGTAATTGGGATTCTGCGCCACTTCCAGTATTTGAAGGGGATACTGCTGATAAATATTGGGCAGAGGGCGGTGTAAACTGGGTTGTAACGAATGGTAAGAATGTAGAAGCGGCTAAAAAATTCTACACCTTCTGGCTGGAGAACCAGAGTATTGCGAATAAGTACATGCCTGTTCCGAGAAATGATAAGAGAGCAAATGATTTAGACAGTCTTGGAATTGAGGATTTGAATCTTCAGGGAGTAGAATACAGCTTTAAGACAGATGATCTTGATATTCCGGTATTTGAGCCTCATAAATTCATCAGCCTTGAGGGGGATGACAGAAATGTTGTATTTACGAATCTGTTTGCAAAGGCAGCTGAAGGTGCAGATATAAGCGCAGATCTTGACGCGGCAATCAAAGATTTAAATAAGCGTTATACTCAGGGGCTTGAGGATGCAATTAAAGATGGCTCAATTGATGAAAGCAGCGTAAAATAGTGGTTTAACAGAGAAGAGCCGTATAAATGGTAACATTTTACGGCTCTTTTTATGCACGGATAAAAATGAGAGGTGAAAAGAGTGAAAACAGCTGGTGGGAAAAAGAGCTTTTTGTATCAGATTGGCAAGTTTAAGCAACAGTATCTTATGATGTCTCCTACGATACTCATGGTAATTTTATTTGGAATATATCCACTGTTGTATGTATTATATTATAGCTTTTTTAAATATGATGGTTTTTCTCCTGCAATTTTTGTAGGATTAAGAAATTATGTACGCTTGTTTCAGGATGAAACGTATTGGAACAGTGTAATTAATACGATTCAGATGGGGGTAGCCATTCCTTTAGTACAGATTCCATGCTCTTTGTTGCTGGCTGTATTGCTGAATCGGAAATTCAGAGGACAAAGCCTTGCGCGTGCAATTATTTTTGTTCCTAATATTACAAGTACTGCAATTATGGCGATTGTATTTTATTTTATGTTTGCTTCCTACAATGGTATTGTAAATGGAGTTCTTTTAAAACTGGGATTCATAGATACGGCTATTGAATGGTTTGGAAATGGCTTAATGGCAAAAGTTGTAATTGTATTGTTTTGCACCTGGAGTGGTGTGGGCTTTTACATGGTTTTGTTTTTATCCGCACTGCAGAGTATACCTTCCGATGTATATGAAAGTGCTAAAGTAGATGGTGCAAACAGTGTGCAGACTTTCTTTAAGATTACGATTCCTATGATGGGTAGTATGTTTCAAACGATTACAGCTTTGTGCATTATGAATGCTCTTAAATTGTTTGATTCCGTAAAGGCACTTACAAATGGCGGGCCGGGAAATTCTACAGAGGTTATGACAATGTATATTTACAGGTATTTTTTTGAAACTATGGGAACCTCACAACAAGGATATGCGTCTGCCATCAGTATTTTATCAACCGTTCTTGTTATGTTTATTACATTGGTTTATATAAGAATGACAAGAAAGATGAACTATTAAGAGGAAAACAAAGGAGCGAGAAATGTCAAAAAGAGCAAAACAAAGAAACAATATGATTCTTCTGTATGCAGGACTGGCAATAATTATATTTTTGCTTGTATTTCCTCTGGTTTACGCAGTAGGCGGTTCTTTTAAATCTACAGAAGAATTTTTATTAGGCGGGATGAAAATATTCCCTGATGTATGGCATCCTGAAAACTATATGAAGGCATGGAAACAGGCAAACTTTGCAAGATATACATTTAACAGCGTATTTTTTGCAGTAACATCTGTATTAGGGGTTATTGTGACTACTTCTATGACAGGTTATACCATGTCACGCAGTAATTTCCCGGGAAAGACTTTACTTACGGGAACCTTTGGTTTTATGATGTTTTTGATTGGAGCAGTTACACTGTTTCCGATTTTCCAACTGTGTCGCAGGCTGGGGTTACTGGATTCTATTTGGGGTATGGTTATTACTCAGATTGCGACGGCACAACCCTTTTATTGTATTCTGGTAATGGGTTACTGTAATGGGATTTCTAAGGAAATTGATGAGGCAGCGATTATTGATGGTGCCAGTTTCTTTAAAGTCTATAGTACTATTATGCTTCCGATTATGAAACCGATTCTTGCAACAACAGGAATTTTAGCATTTAGAGATGCATGGAACAATTATATGATGCCTCTGGCATTTACCCTTTCCAGATCGGAATTGCGTCCGTTAACGGTAGGTGTGGTACTATTAAAGGATCAGGGTGATGGAGTAGCTGCCTGGAGCACGATGTTGGCAGGAACGGTAATGTCAATTGCTCCAATATTAATTGTATATTTATTTTTGAACAGATACTTTATTGAGGGTATGACAGCGGGGGCAGTAAAAGGATAGACAGGAGGTATAAATGAAAGAATACGGTTATTTTCAAAATGAAGGAAGAGAATTTGTAGTTACAACTCCCAATACACCGAGGCATTGGTATAATTATCTTTTTAATGATGATTACATAACTTTCACCTCTCAGGTAGGATATGGCGAAGGGATTGTACAAGGTAATTTAGGAAGAAGGGTTCTTTTAGCTGACAGCCGTCAGGTTTATATAAAGGATGTAGAAAGTCAGGATTTCTGGACAGTCAATGGTATTCCTGTTTATAGGGAATATGAAGATTTCAGGTGTATTCATGGTATTGGATATACGGAGATAAAAAGCCGGTATCGGGGAATTGAGGGAAGTTTTCGGCTCTTTGTTCCACAGGATGCTTTAGAGGAACTGTGGACAGTAACGGTAAAAAATTGTACGGATAAGATTAGGACAATAAAAATTATTCCTTATGTAAAAACAGAGGTAGACGGTGTTTACAGGCCGCAGGGGTATAATGTGGATTTGGCAGGTTTTTATGAGGAATATAATGGAATTGCAACACGATCTTATGCAAAAATAGAAAATAATCAGTTCCAGGAGATTTCTGCTTATTTTATGGCAGATAAGAAAGTGAGCGGATATGATACAAGAAAAAATGCTTTCATCGGTGTTTATGGAACAGAGCAGGAGCCGGAAGCTTTAAGAAGCGGAAATGGATGTACAGGAAGTGACTGTAATGCAGAAAAGATTTGTCTGGTTTTGGAGAATACGGTGACATTGCAGCCAGGAGAGAGTGCAGAGTTTAATTATTGCTTGGGATTAGCTCTCCATAAAGATAAGTTGGAAGCAGCGGCAGAACGATTTAAAAGTATAGCAATAGAAAAACGATTTAACACAGTAAAGGAAAAGTATAAACAGGAGGAAGGCGGAGTATTCATACAAACACCAGATGAAAAGCTGAATTACCTGATTAATACATGGACAAAGCATCAGACCAATATGGGAAGCCGTTGGGCGCGGGTAAGGCATAACGGATATAGAGATATGGTTAGCGATAGTGAATGTTTGGCATGTTTTAACCCTGAACTTGCATGGGAACGTTTTAAACGGGCTTTATCTTATCAATATAGTAATGGATATGCCCCTAGAACATGGCTGGATGGAGAAATACGAGATAATAATTTTGCTGATTGTGCGGTATGGATCCCTATGGCAGCAGCAACAATATTGGGAGAATTGGGAGAAGCTGGTCTTCTAAATGAGGAGGTAGCATTTAATGATGGTTCAGTAGCCAGCGTTTATGAACATGTTCGCCGGGCAGTAGATTTTTTATGGAATTTTAAAGGAATGTATGGCCTGATTAAGCTTTGGGGGGGAGACTGGAATGACATGATGAATCAGGCCGGTCTGGAAGGAAGAGGCGTTAGCGTTTGGCTTTCTATTGCCTGGTGCAGGGCAAATAATGAATTTATACGTCTGGCTAGGATACTTGGAAAAACCGAAGATGTCAGTATGGCAGAGGAACGGGGCTACCAGATGAAAAAACTGATCAATCAATATGGATGGGATGGGGAATATTATATAGACGCTATTAATGATGATGGGGAACGGCTCGGATCAAAACAGTGTGAGGAAGGGAAAATTTATTTGATTCCTCAATTATGGGCTGTTTTGGCAGATGTGGCAGATGATAAGCGCAGGGAAGTTCTGTTAAAGTCTATCGAAAAGTATCTGGAAACACCGTTGGGTACATTAGTGTCATGGCCAGCTTACCATAAATATATTTTTAATATTGGGCAGATGACTCAAAAACCGGCAGGTGTTCATGAAAATGGAGGGGTATACCTTCATCCCTGCTGTTGGAAATTGGCAGTTGACAGTATTCTTGGCGACAATGAAAAGGTACAGAGAGGATTAAAAAAGATCCTCCCATTTCATGAAGAGTATCATGAAAAAAAATGTGAGCCCTATATCATGTGTAATTCTTATTTTAATGAGGAAACAGGTTATCGTAGTGGTACGGCAGGACAAACTTGGCGTAGTGCAACGGGACCATGGCTGACAAAAGCTCTGATTCAGTATGTATTTGGAATACGGGCAGAAATTGATGGGATTCGTTTGCAGCCATGTCTCCCTTCCGAGTGGAAAGAATGCTCCCTTACGAAAATGTTCAGAGGCGCTGTGTATGAAATCTCCTATTTCCAAACGCAAGAAGGAGGATGCAATCGTATTGCAGAGCTTCTTGTTAATGGTGGTAAATGGGATAGAAGTTACCTTCCATATGAGAAGGGAAAAATCTATCAAGTAAAAGTGTATCTTGAGAAATAGTTAGTAATTGTGTTATGTGTTTTTGAATTGAGACCGTTTCAAGTTTTGTGTAAACTCAAAAAACTGATATAAGATATGTCATTA